>Ga0098043_1000013_pt1 | contig 52972 bp, 60 predicted proteins | sample 9B_taG_FD_92581 | JGI IMG/M metagenome (GOLD analysis project Ga0098043, IMG submission 92581) | Marine viral communities from the Subarctic Pacific Ocean - 9B_ETSP_OMZ_AT15188_CsCl metaG | ecosystem: Environmental > Aquatic > Marine > Oceanic | place: Subarctic Pacific Ocean | collected 2015-01-10 | reverse complement strand
CTAACTAAGTCTATTCCCCATGTAAAGTCCAGTAAAGTGGAAAAATGGGATTTAGAAATGACTTACGAGAACGACAGCGAAGGCGATGCGACTTACTACAAGTCTGTATTCAATCATCAAGCTTTAGCCGCCGATGGTGATTTTACCGCAGCAGCAAAAAGTTCGTTTAACCTAGCAGCTTTGACCGCAATGTGTCCGACTTCACATTGGGACACAGTATTTGCAAGTCAAGTGGATTCAGTAATTACCAATCCGCCTAGCGATCCTGTACCAGACAACGACTTTGCAGTACCTTCTAGTTAAGCATGGCTGACAAAGAGGCAGTGCCTGTAGAAAGCACAGATATTGAAGTTAATATCTGGACAATGCCTGCGGTATTCGTATTAGAGACTCGTATGCCAGATGGCATGGTTGAGGACTTAAATACTTATCTTGACGATCTTAGAGAACAAGCAGACAAAGAATCATTGGCTCATTCATTGGTAGGGCAAATTGCTCATGGTGAGCAATTAAATATGGACCCAGAACATGAAAATGTTAGGCAGTATGCTAAGTTTGTAACCAGTTTGGGTGCTGAATACATCAATCATTTTATGAAAGAGACAGGCAGTAACCTTAAAAAGAATCGGCAAGTTGCGATAGATGAAACGTGGTCGGTACATAGTTATGCTGGTGATTACAACCCTATACACGATCATGGCACTAAAACGATTATGGGTATATCAACAACTGCTTGGACAAAAGTACCGCAACAAATACTAGATCAACCTGCTGCTGGAAGTCCTTTGTATAATAAATACGAAGCGTCTGGTGTATGTGACGGATATCTAGCGTTTAACTATGGTCGCAATGAAATAATGAACGTAGAACGATTAAGACCACCACAAAGTTTTGAAGTACAACCTGAAGTCGGAAAACTGTATTTATTTCCATCCTGGCTTTCTCACATGGTTTATCCATTTAAAGGCGAAGGCGAAAGACGAACAGTTGCTTCTAATCTTAATTGTTGGGAAGTAGAGGCAGCATGAGCAGATTATCTGTAGCTGAAGTCAACGCCAAAATAGAAAAACACGAAGCTGTTTGTGCGGAACGTTGGCTAGAAGTTATACACAGAGTTACTAGACTTGAACAATTCATTCTGCTAACTTTGATTACGCTCGTGCTAAGTATGGCGGGCATAATCTTTAAAGTAATAACAGGGGAATAAAATGGAAATGATTGCAAACATAATCGCTATGGTGATGGCCATTATCTCAGGGGCAAGTATTATTGCTGCTGTGACGCCGACTCCTAAAGACGACGTGTGGATTGGCAAGCTTTACAAGCTGGTTGACATGTGTGCTTTAAATGTCTGGAAGGCCAAGCAAAAACCAGGCGATAAGTAAGCCTTGTGAAAGACCTAGCGGAAAGAGGAATTATTCCAAAAGAGCTATACCTCAAACACGATTTTTATAAAAAAGGGTTTTGGGTTTGTTTTGCATACGTTCTTTGGGATACACTCGTCGCGCTAGGTCTTTTATGAAAGACGCTTTTACCTTAATTTCTGAAGTGGGCGCCCCTATAGCGGGAGCCTTAGTCGCTGGTGCTTTTATATTCATTATTATGAAACAAATTATGAACGGTGTGGTGAACCAAATCAAAACGCTTAAAGGGTTTACACAAAGCCTGATTACAAGAGTCAAAACAATCAACAACGACATGATAAGACTCGACACTAGTGTAAGCGCAGCTTTAGAGTTAGCACCAGACCTGGATCGAATAGCCAGAACAGAAAATTTTGTAGAAGACGGATCCATTGATGCTAGGCGAGACTAATGAACGTCTCACAATTGATCGCAGATTTTGGGTTTCCCATTGTAGCAATGGTTGGGCTTGGTTATTTTGTTTACTTTGTATGGGTTACAATAACAAAAGTCATTAACCCAACAATCAAAGACATGCACATGACAATCATCAAACTCATTGACCAAGTAAGAATGTTGGACAACGATATGATAAGATTACAACAGAAGGTCAACACTGTTTTACAGATGCGAGAGAATGAAAAAAAGAAAAAATGAAGTGGTTAATATATTATTCGATAATTGTTTTATTAGGGTTCACAGCGACTGTCGTTGGGGACGATCTTGTACACGAATTTAAAAACCCATCGTTTAGTGGCATCGGCACTTCTTCTCATTACCTGACCATTGACGAGCAAGAAAAAACCAGAAGAGATGAAATTGCTCAAGACATTGAAGATGCTTTAAAAGAAGCAGAACGCGAAGCTGAGAATACAACCCTTGCAAAATTTTTAAGAAACCTAGAATCAAGAATCTACTCACAACTATCAAGAGACATTGCTGAGTCTTTGTTTGATTCTGAAAAAGGAGGCACAGGTGGAGAGTTTGAATTAGAAGGCAGCATTATAAGGTTTGTTAATGATGGGATTAATATAACTCTTACTGTTATTGATGAAAACGGAACAATAACTGAGATTATTATTCCAATTGGGATATTAGGAGTATGTTCGGGCGAGTGTGGTATTTAGTTCTTTTATTGCCACTGCTTTCTAGCTGTGCAAGTTTTGCTCCTGTAGGGCATACAGGGTGCGCTAATTTTTTGGAATGTGTTGAAGAAGCAAAGATTGTACGTCCGTCACATGAGAAATTGGTAAACCTTCCGGCTCCAAACCAAAAAGCAGTTATTGCTGTTTATAAATTTCAAGATCTAACTGGTCAACGTAAAAGTTCACAAAAGATGGCTTTGTTTAGCACCGCTGTTACCCAAGGAGCAGACCATTATTTGATTGATTCTTTGAGAAGTGCAGGCAGAGGAAACTGGTTCGTGGTCGTAGAACGAAACAATTTAGACGCATTGACTCGTGAACGCCAGCTCATAAAATCCACTAGGCAAAGTTATGATGGTGAAGGTGGAAACATATTAAAACCATTATTGTTTGCTGGTCTTATCATTGAAGGCGCGATTGTTGAATACGACACCAACATAGGAACAGGTGGAAACGGTGCAAGATACTTAGGAATAGGCTCAAAAAACCAATGGAGAAAAGATGAAATTACTGTGTCTTTGCGAGCTGTTCTTGTTCAAACAGGGGAAGTTGTGTTAAATTGTATGGTAAGCAAAACCGTATTAAGCGCAGGTGTCAGCCGTGATGTGTTTCGCTTCATAGAAATGGGGACCGAACTTGTCGAAGTTGAAACAGGCTACACAGAAAACGAAGCAATGGGATACGCAACCAGAGTAGCCATCGAAGAGGCCGTCTATACTCTGATACAAAAAGGTCTAGAACAAGAAATGTGGGATTTCAATTATGAAGAAGTTAGTTAGTTTAGTTTTATTGTTTGCTGTGTTTTCTGTAAACGCAGGAAACAATGACATCTATATCACTCAGTCTGGAACAGGTTTGACGATGAACATTGATCAGATTGGAGACACTAACAAGGTTGGTACATCCCAAACAAGAGCTACGTTTACAGGTACGTCTATGACTGTGGACATAGATCAAGTGGGAGACAGCAATACAATGGCTGCTTCAGTAGCACAAGGTAATAGCACCAGTTTTACAGCAACAACCACAGGTGATAGCAATACAACTACATTGGCATTGGGCGCAAGCGGTGATGTTGCTAACACTGATTTTGATTATGCTGCAACAGGTGATTCAAATGCAGTAACCTTTACTCAGGGTGCAGCAGCAACAGCCACCGCAGGTAATCAAGACATTGTTATATCAGGCACATCAAACGACCTGAATGCAACTTGTGAGGTTGTTGGTTGTATAAACAATTGGGATGTTGATGGCGATTCAAACGATATAGACACGACTCAAACAGGAAACTCTGACCACTCAATTACAGCAGATATTACTGGTAGCACAAACAATATTGACATTGATCAAACCAACAGCACTGGAAGCACTTCAGGTGTGGTGGTTCTTACATCAACCACAAGCAACGCAACAATAGACATTGATCAGTGCACAAGTGGCTGTTAATACTATATTTTTTAGTATCTAACGCTTACTCCGAAGTAGGTGAAATATCTGAACTTAGAGGTATTGGAGAGGTTTTACGAGCAAACCAAGAAGATCGACTTTCAGCTAGAACTTCCCTGGATATTCTTAGTTACGATGATGTGCGCACTGGTAACGGTAGGCTTGGCATTACGTTTCTTGATTCTTCTGTCATACGTCTTACTGAGCACTCTAAAATCATTATTGATGAGTATGTATTCGATCCTGATCCATCTAAAAGCAAAATGGCACTCAAAATGGCGAGCGGAACTGCCCGCTTTATTACAGGTGCGTTGGGGAAGATAGACAAAGAAAACATTTCTATTAAGACTCCTTCCGCCTCTATATTTATTCGAGGCACTGATTTCACAACAACTGTAGATGAGCTAGGTAGGTCTTTAATTATTCTTTTACCCAACCCAGACGGTACAACATCGGGGTCTATAAGCGTGGAAACCGCAGGCGGAATCGAAGTTTTAAACCAACCTTTTCAAGCCACGATGGTCAGTGTTGCAGAAAGACCGCCTACACAACCCGTCACTCTGGCCAACCTTTCTTTAAACTTTATAGACAATTTATTGATCGTAAACCCTCCAGATGAAGTGCAAGAGGCGGTTGACGAACAAAGCGGTACATCCAGCAATGTGCTGGACACAGACTTATTAGAGGAAAACGACTTAGACGATGACAGCGATTTATCAAAAGACGAGCTAGAAGAAGAGATCACTAGGTTAGATATTGACCTACTGGCTGTAGACTTTCTGCAAGACTTGTTAGAAATCATAGAAGACCTAGGTAAAAAAGAAGAAGAGGCCAGTGAACTTGATGGTGTAAGATTGGAAGGAATCGTTGCGGGTTTTGACCAAAACGCACAGGTCTACACTTTTGTTGAGGGAGAAGTTTTATCTTTAGTAAGACAAGTAGAAAACACGATTGACCTAGAGCTTGACAAAACTGGAGGCTATAATATTGAAATACTTTCTGCTGGTAAACAAATCAGCATAAAAACAAACGGGGGCGGTGAAAATGAGATTATTATTAATCAGTCTGATTAGTTTTTCCTTCTGTGTACATGCGGGCGATAACAACGTTGAGATAAGAACCAAAGGCAATTCTTCGCTTATACACATTGATCAAATAGGCAACAGCAACACAGCAAGAGTCTGGTGCGGTTTGTCTCAAGGCACCTACACCACACACAAATGTAGCAATGCCACGATAGACATAGACCAAGATGGGACTTCAAACACAGCCAGAGCATACAGCCAAGTTGCAAATCACACAGGAAATGAATACAAGATTGACCAAGATGGCAATGATAACTTTGGTTATATAGATGCCGATGATGATGGAAACGATATGGACATTGTGCAAAACGGAAACAACAACGATGCTGAAATCTATATGCAGGGTGATAATAACGTATATGAAATTACACAAACAGGAGATGACAAGGAAGGAGAGATTAGGGCATTCGGTGATAACTCAAACTTCTCAATTACACAATCAGGAAGCGGTGAACACTATGCCAAGATATATGCAAGCAATTCAGCAGACAACAATGATGCGACCATAACACAGACTGGAAGTGGCGATCATTATATGAAGCTGAACTTTTACACCGATGATTACGATGTCACCGCAAGTCAATCAGGTGCAACCAACAAATCAATCACAGTAAACTATAACTGTAGCAGTAACTGCAATAAAACACTAACCATTAACCAAAGTGATTAAAACAAAAGTATTCATGGTTTTGTTGCTCGTTTTGGGTTTGCCGTTGGTGTACAACCCAGCTTTTTATGAAACAATAAAACTGAAAACATTTGATGCCATGGTTGCAGAAAAACAACCATCAAACTATTTTTCAATATTAAACATTACAGAGGAAGATGTAGAACAGGAAGGCGGGTATCCGTTTCCAAGAAAACGTTTAGCAGAAATACAAAATGAGCTTATTAATAAAGGTGCACTGGGTGTTGGTTGGGTTATTGCCTTTCCTCAACCAGATCGTTTTAATGGCGATTTGGCATTTGCAGAAAGTCTTGCCTCTGCTCCCAGCGTTTTAGCTTCTTTTGAAAACGACAACGGTGAGTACCCACTTACCACAGGCACCGTTATATTAGGCGAAGATCGTGGGGGATTTAAGGCAAAAGGTGTTGTACAAAACACACCTTTGTTAAAAGAAGCTGCATATCAAGGTATTGCAGTTGCTCCAACAGAGGTTGACCAATTGGTGAGAAGAATGCCATTATTACTAAGAACCCCTGACGGTTGGGTTTCTGCCTACGGCACAGAGGTTCTGAAGGTTTTAACTGGATCAGACACTTACCTAATAAAAACTTCAGAAGCAGGTATACAAGAGATTAGAGTCAAGGGACTGCCTCCAGTTAAGACCGACACCTTGGGAAGAAAATGGATTAGTTGGGTGAAGACTCCTGAGTTTTCTCTTGCTGACATCAAAAACACAGACTTAATTCAAGACCGCTTTATATTTATAGGTGTTACAGCAAAAGGTGTGATGCCACAAATCGCCACACCTGTTGGCTTAGTAGAGCCACACAAGATACAAGCCGCGTTGTCTGAATCCATATTGATACAAGACAGTCCGATGATCCCTGATTACGCTTTATTGGCTGAGTTAGGTGTTTACTTAGCAGTGGTTTCTTTGGCATGGATTTTTGTGGTTAAGTTTGGTGTAAGTTCTGGACTGTTCTTTTTCTTTATGTTGAATGGAATCGTTGCTGGCGGTGGCTATTATTTGGTGCAAAACAATTTATTGATCGACGTCACTTGGCCCTTGATCGCTGGCTTTATAGCGGGATCCGTTGGCTTTTATTTAAACTTTAGAGAACAGTACAAACTTAGGCAAGAGATTAAAAAACAGTTTGAACACTATCTCGACCCCAGACAAGTTAAAAAACTGCAAGACAATCCAGAGCTCTTGGTCCTTGGAGGAGAGACAAGATATGCAACATTCTTGTTCACAGACGTAAGAGGGTTCACAGCTATGTCAGAAACACTACCACCCGAACAAGTGACATACATTATGAACAAAGCTTTGACGGCACAACAAAAAGCGGTGCAAAGAGCTGAAGGCACTGTTGATAAATACATTGGTGATGCAATGATGGCATTTTGGAACGCGCCTTTAGATCAACCTGCACACGAAACAAAAGCATTGCTTTGTGCAAAGTTAATCATGGATAACATGAAAGAATTAAACGTAGAGCTTGAAGAAGAAGGTTTACCTCCTGTAGAAATAGGTATAGGAATTAATTCAGGCAAAGCTGTGATAGGAAACATGGGATCGGAAACACGGTTTGACTACACTGCGATAGGCGATGCGGTTAATGTGGCAGCGAGACTTGAATCAGGGACCAAGGACCTGGGAGTTAGTTTATTGGTAGGAGAAGACACGGCTCGGTTTTGTGCTTTTGATTTAAAGTTTGTTGACAAAATAAAAGTCAAAGGAAAGGAGAAACCTTTGAGCGTTTTCTCTTTTTAATTTATACTCTTATTTATGAAAGTAAAAGCACCAAAAGGGTTTCATTGGATGAAACAAAAAAGAGGGGCCCCTAAGTTGATGAAACATACGGGCAAATATAAACCGCATAAGGGTGCAAGTCTTTATGCAAGTTTTGATGTTCAAAAAACGCATGGCGGCAAAAAGAAAAAGTAAAAGTAAAAGTAAAACGAAGTCAATAAGACGCACTACGAAAGGAAAAGGCGCAAACTACCGTCCTACTAAAAAGGGCGCAGGCATGACCAAAAAAGGAGTCAAGGCCTATAGAAAAAAGAATCCTGGATCAAAGTTAAAAACTGCGGTTACAGGGAAAGTTAAAAGAGGCAGTAAAGCCGCAAAACGACGTAAGTCTTTTTGTGCTCGGTCAAAAGGATGGAAAGGCGAAAGAGGCAAAGCTGCTAGAAGAAGATGGAAGTGTTGATATGAGCTTGGTAGAAAACATAAACAAAAGAAAGAAAGCAGGCAAGAGTCGTTCTAAAAAAGACTCGACTATATCCAAAGAGGCATACGCTGATATGCAAGCAGGCTGGCCTAAGAAGATGTCTGGGGGCGTGGTGCCAAAAGCTAAAATTGCAAGAGGTTGTGGAGCAGTAATGCCAGACCGACGCAAAAAAACAAAGTACTTTTAGTAATGAAGTGGGTTTTCCGTTTGAGATAATCACAATGCTCGGCTCAACTTTGTTGAGTAGTTTACTAAGTATATGGGCACAAAGTCGTAAAGCGAAAGCGGACGAACAACAATTACTTATTACTAGAGGGGAGTTTCAACTCAAAGCAATTGAAGCTGCAAGAAATGTTCAAGACAAAGGCTTTACTTTTACTCGTAGAGTTATTGCACTAACATCAATCTTTGCAATTATTCTTTTGCCAAAGTTGGTAGCTGTGTACGCTCCTGATGTGTCTGTGACTGTTGGCTATACAAATTGGATGCCGGGTTTTTGGTTTTTTAAAGAAGGACGAGAAGTTTTTGAATGGGTTACATTTGAGGGCTTGGTCATTACACAATTGGATACAAACTTGGTGTCCGCCATTATTGGTATGTATTTTGGTGGTAGTCTAGTTAAAAAATAAAGGATAATATATATAAATGCCGTACTCTAAATACAAACTTATTCCAGGAATAAATAGGGAAGGAACTGCGTTTTCTGCTCAAGGTGGTTGGTTTGATTCTAACTTGGTGCGTTTTCGTAAAGGCTTCCCAGAAAAAATAGGGGGCTGGGAAAAAGAACAAACAGATACATATTTAGGAACAGGGCGAGCTTTGCACGCATGGGTTTCCTTGGGCGGTACAAAATATTTAAGTCTTGGAACCACGGTAAAATATTATGTTAAAGACGGAACTAACTTTTACGACATAACACCTATAAGAGCCACGACTTCGGCGGGGGACGTAACTTTTTCAGCAACAAACGGTTCCTCTACAGTGACTGTAGCCGATACTTCGCACGGAGCAAGTAAAGGAGATTATGTAACTTTTAGTGGTGCAGCCAGTCTTGGAGGAAATGTTACGGCTGCTGTACTCAACCAAGAATACTCTATTGATTCTATTGTTAATGCAAACAGTTACAAAATTACGGCAAAAGACACTTCTGATTCTACTGTAACAGCAAACGCGAGTGATTCTGGAAACGGTGGATCAAGTGTCGTTGGCGCTTATCAAATCAGTGTAGGACTAGATGAATATGTTTCTGGTTCAGGCTATGGTGCTGGAGCTTGGGGCGACAGTACGTTTGGTTCTGCTTCTGCACTTGCGTTTAATAACCAATTAAGAATATGGACGCACGATAATTTTGGTGAAGACTTAGTTATAAACCCAAGAGCAGGGGGTATTTTTTATTGGACCGAGAACAGCGGAACAAGTGTGCGTGCTCAAAGTTTAACGGATTTAGGTGCAATTCTTCCTCCAACCGTTGCTTTGCAAGTGCTTGTTAGCGACGTCGACAGGCATGTTATTTGTTTAGGCGCAGACCCATTAGATGATGCAGGGGTAGCTAGAACCAGTGTTGTTGATCCTATGTTTATTGCTTGGTCAGACCAAGAAAACATTAATGATTGGGAGCCCACTTCAACAAACACGGCGGGCTCTTTGCGTTTGTCTGCTGGGACACAAATTATTGGCGCGCTTCGTTCTCGGCAAGAGATACTGATTTGGACAGATGATGCGTTGTATAGTATGCAGTTTATTGGTCCTCCCTACACTTTTGGCGTAAACCTAATTAATCAGGGAGTAGGTATGGTTGCTCCTAAAGCTGCTGTTAATACGCCAGCAGGGGTATACTGGATGGATCGTTCTGGCTTTTATAATTACAACGGTTCGGTTTCAAGAGTGCCTTGTTCCGTGCACAACTATGTGTTTAACGATTTTAACCAAAACCAATCGTTTAAAGTGTTTGGTTATTTAAATCGACAGTTTAACGAGGTCGGTTGGTTCTACCCTTCTGGAAGCTCTACAGAAATAGACAGATATGTTGTTTTTAATTACCAAGAAAACGTTTGGTACTATGGACAAATGACGCGCTTTGCTTGGTTAGACGAAGGCGTGCAGCCTTTCCCAAGAGCCACGGGCACAGATACATATAACTATGTCTACAAACACGAGACTGGAAACGATGCAGACGGAACGCCTATGGACAACGTTTACATTGAATCGGCTGATTTTTCGTTGGACGGCATAGGAAACGCGTACACACAAATACAAAACGTTATACCAGATGTGCGTTTCTTAGGTAATGGGGGCTCAGATCAAGCGGTTAATTTTGTGTTAAAAACTAGAAACTATCCAAACGAGAGCTTAACAACCAAAAGCACAAGCCAAGTAACCGAAAGCACACAGAAAGTAGATTTGAGAGGTCGGGCAAGACAAGCGGTGGTTAGGTTAGAGTCTGACGACGACGCAAGCACTGAAGTAAGGCTTGGTGTGGGATGGAGACTTGGAGATATGCGATTAAACACCAGACCGGATGGTAGGAGATAATGGCACGATTGCTTGATACACGTTTGCCTACAGCAGTGGGAGATGTTGACTCTGTTGTTTTTAATAGGTTGGTAAGAATTTTAGAACTAAACCTACAAGGTTTTGATCCTACAGCAACTTACCAGTATACTAATACTACTCGCGACCAAAACTTGTTTAGTCACGGAGATATTATTTGGAATTTGACAGAAGACAGTCTGCAAGTTTTTGATGGATATGCGTGGCAAACACTATACGCACCAGACGGAAAAGGTGTGAAAGCCACGGGACAACTCGGAAATGTAACAATATCAACAAATGGTACTACAACGGTCCCAATATTATAATGCCTATTAAGAAAGTAAAAGGAGGATACAAGTGGGGTGAATCTGGAAAGGTTTATCCGACAAAAGCTCAAGCTGCTAAACAAGCGAGAGCTGCGTATGCTTCTGGGTACAAGGGGTATCAGTCAGGTGGTTCGGTTATGGTAACAGAGGAAGAAGAACCTTCAGCCGCTGTTCAAGCAATTCGTGAAAGACAAAAAGCGTGGAGAAGACAACTTCTTGCAAACATTATGAAAATGGACCCCACCACCAACATAATTGGTGCGGGTATTTTTGATCCTAATTTTGGTGGTGGAAAAGGTATAGCAAGAGAGTTTTTACGAAGAGAAGCCATTAAGAAAATGGCTCAGAAATATGGACCAATTGTTTCTTTGATTGGCAATCAAGGAGGTTTATTAGGATATGGAACGTCTGGTATTGGAGGTTTAGGTCTTGACAAAGCTTTTAAAAAGAATCCTTTTGGTGCAGCAAGTCAAATAGCAAACAGAGTTAAGTTTGCTCAAATGTTTCCGCAGATTGCAGGAATTGGTTATTTGTTAAATAGAATACAGCCTAGAATAGAAGGACAACGGGGTATATTGGGCCAAGGACTAGGGCCACAACTTAGAAACTTGTTTGCTAGAATATTACCAATAAAGTCTTTTGCAGAAAAAGAAGCTGAAAATGTAGACATGTATCCAGATATACAGCCTGTCGAAGTCACTGCTCAAATGAGAGAAACACAGGCCCAAACAAACGCACGAGAAAGAGCCGAAAGAGCGGCCAGAGTGCAACAGTTCGCTAACGAAAGCCTTGCAAACAGAATAGCAGAAACAGGCGGTGATCCCAGTGCTTATATGTATGGTTTAGTGCCCGGTGCTGCACAGTCCACGAACCAAGGACTAAGGGCAAGCAATATTGGAAGAATGTTGGCTAAAAGGGCCGCAGCAAGAGCCTTAACGGGGAAAGAGGCAAAATATGATCGCTCTGGGCTAAACAGGAAAATAAGTAGTGGTGGGGCTTCAAGAAAATAAACATTGGCAAAAAAACATGCTAGAATAAAACGAAAACAGGAACAAGCAAATGGTAGATTTTAATTACGATTACGACTATTCAGATATCATTGATGATATCATTGATGATTCGGTTGATACGTCGTACACACCTCCGCCTGTATCGGATTATGGCGCTATTGGTGACGCTGTTGGTGGTGGAATTTCTAACTTGTTTGGAAATTACATTGATTTTATATCTCCGTCTGTTTTAGGGGCTGCTGGATTTAATCTCGACCAAACATCTAATTATCCTACTTTAGAAGATTTAATTTCGTCTGGAGCTTTATCTGCTTCCAACACGGCAGGAATGGCGGATAGTTCTGTTTATGGTGGTGATTTGACTCTTGACGAGCTACTGAGCTTTGCTGCAACAACTCCTCAAGATGAGTATACGCGTTTGTACACCGAGTATCTTGACGAAAACTTTCCTGTTGGAGACACATCATCTATGTCTTCTAGCTCTGGTTTAAGTGATTATGATTTTGATTATGATTATGATTTTGACATAGATGACTATATAGATAGTTTGTTTGATGATGTAGATACAACACCTGGAGACGGTAGTGGTAGTAATGGCGACACAGGAACAAACGGAACAGGAACAAACGGAACTGGAACAGAAACAGGAATTTTTGGTGGGACTTTAGGACCTAAACTTAAAGACATGTTTGGCGGACTTTTGGGTTTGTTAGGACTTGGCGGTGGAAATTTTTTAGGGTCTTTTTTAGGTGGAAAAGGTTCTGGAAACCCTTTGGTCGATTATCTTATGATGAAATCGTTGTTAAAAGATCAACGCGGAAGTGGAGGATCGGTTCCCATAGGAGAACAAGCTTACGGACAAGCACAACCCTTTAATTATCAAGATTATCAACCTACAAAACTACAGCCTGCATTGCTTCCAGGAGTAGGTTATGGAAACGCACCAGGAATGATGAAAGGTGGAGAAGCAAAAAAATTTCCAAACAAAGGTTTAGCTGCGTTGGCTAAAGTTAGACCCGATGTAGTACAAAAAATGGGTTACAAAAGCGGAGGCTCTATAAAAAACAGACCAGGTGATATTACTTTTGCAAAACTAGAGCCGGGTGAGTTTGTTATCCGTAGAGAAGCGGTAGATGCAGTAGGCATACCGACACTAGAACAAATCAATTCAATGGGGGGTTAGATGGCAAGTTATTCAGATCCATCAACAACAGCTTATTATGACCAGCCTTATGCTGGGGCAATGCGTCGTGGGTTTTTAGAATCAGCAGCGGGTTTAGCCAATCAACCTATTCCTGTTCCAATCAGACAAGTTGCTGGACTCGATCCTTACCAAATGCAAGCGCGAGCACTGGCGGGCGGTCTTGGAGGATTTGCACCGTATTTACAACAAGGTGCGGGCATGGCACAACAAGGCTTTGGAGCTTTGCAACAGGCACAAGGAATGTATAATCCGATGGCAGCACAACAGTTTTATAATCCGTATGAAGATCAAGTAGTTCAACAAACTATGAGAGACATGCAACAAGCCACCGCTCAACAAGGCTTGCAAGATAGAGCAGGAGCCGTAGGTTCTGGTGCGTTTGGTGGTTCTCGTGGACGTCTTATGGAACAAGAAAGACAAAGACAGGCCAGTCGAGGTATGATGGAAGCGGTTGGTGGCATAAGGCAACAAGGCTATACTCAAGCACAAAATTTGGCACAAAGAGCTGGACAAGGTTTAGGTCAACTTGGAGGACAAATGGGACAAATGGGACGAGGTTTTGCTGATTTAGGTATGCAAGGACAACAAGGCCTTATGAATCAAATAAACCAGTTTGGTCAACTTGGAAGTCAAGGCAGAGACATACAACAACAAATGTATGATTCTCAATATAAAGGCGCACAAGAAATGGCTATGGAGCCTTGGAAACGTATGCAAATGTATCAAGGTATGCTTGGAATGATTCCACAAGGAGCTACAACTATTTACGGTTCTCAAGCTGGCGGTGGTTTAGCAGACTTGTTTAAGATGCTTGGGTACGTTTAATGGCTTGGAAAGGACGTAAAATGTTCTCTTCCGCCGTTGATATGCAAAGCGGAGGCACTGTACCTTATCCTAGCTACAGAGGTGGGGGAGCTGTTGGCGCAACACCTGTGGAACGCAAAAAAATGTTTTCTATTTGGGACAAGATGACCAAAGGTCAAAAAGAAAACGTTATGGACGGTAAGCGTTATCAAATGGGTGGTAAAGTGATGCCCACACAACTCTTTGAGCAAGGCGATCAAGACATTAACATGGCGCTTAATACCATGGCGAGCATGACCAATCCTTCAATCGAAGACATCAGTAAAATGGAAACTAAACCTATGGGCATGGGTATGGGCGAAATGTCCAAGGACCAAGGACCTAGTGGTTTTGAAAACGCTTTGAAAAACTTAAAGCAAGATTTTTACGACGAAATTTCTGGCTTTGTTATGAAAACCAAAGACATGGAAAAAGTACAAAGCTATTTAAAAAACATGAGTGTGGCTTATTCTAATTCTTTGCAAAAATTGAAAAAAGAATTTGGTATCACAGAAGCGTTTCCTAACGAGCAACTTTTGACACCTAGTTTTTTAACAGAAATTAAAAACATGCTTACTGCTCCGGGTATGCAAGAGGGAGGATCAACATTGGCTGGTTTGGTTCAAAAGCCAGAAGATCTTGCGCAATATGGACTAGGTTCTTTTCCTTGGAATGTGTGGCAAGGGCTTTCTAACGAAGAGAAAGAAAGACTTTTAAAAGCGGGAGGATCTGCTTTGTTAGGTACTCAACAAGTAGACACCACAAAACAACAACAGTTAATGGAAAGAATAAACAATATTATAGAAGAGCGTAAAGAATTAGCAAAAAAATCAGCAGTGATGCCACAAACAAAACAAGGAGGCATACTTGGGTTTGCGTCGCAGATGAACGCCTATAGAGCAAATCAAGCAACAGCGCGAGACAAGGTGCTAGCAGACGAACTTGAAATGATTCGACTTGGAAATCAGTTAAGTAGCAGAGCACAAGGACAAGGCCCACAGTTTACAGCTACTATAAGAGACGCTATTTTTGATGACGATGAAGGTCCTATAATAGACAAGAAAAAGATTTATGAATCTGTTATGTCCAGTTCTCAAGACCTTTTAAAGGAAAGAAAACTAGGTAACTCTTCTTCTACGGATCACGCGTCTGTGGTTTTTGCTATGCAAGGACACAGCGACATTGTTGAGGCGCATGACCGTACTTTAGCTGTAATAAAAACATACAACGGAGCGCCAACAAGTTTTGCAGACTTTATCATCGCTAAAATTAGAGCAGCTGGAACCTTTGATCCAAAACAGTCTTCTGTTTATGTAAACGAATTTAGAGCACTACCTGTAGACGAGCCTGTAAACGAAGGAGTGTAACATGCCCTACACTGAGGAACAGTTAAGGCGAAGACAAACAATCCTTGCCAATCAAGATCTTCCTGAAAAAACACTACCTGAAGAAGAAAAAGATTTGCCCGAAGGCGAAGAGCTAGGGCTTGGAGAGATATTTGCTAAAAGTCTTAAAAAAGGAAGCGCCGCTACTAGGATGTCTTTTAGACAAACAAAGCAAGCGATTGATGATGCGGAAAGCGAAGATGCTCAAAAAAGAGCAGAAGGAATAAAAGAATTAGAAGAAGCGGCAGCGAGAGAGGTTTACAGAGCAAAGTATGGAGACGCTGGAGCAGAGCAGTTTAAAAATCTGTCTGATTCAAAATGGTGGGCTAAAACTTTGGGAGAAGCAATACCTGGTTCTGTTCCTTTTTTAGCTGGCGCTGGAACAGGAGCCACAGCTGGTTTCTTAATGGGTGGCCCTGCTGGAGCGCTTGCTGGAGGCATGTTGGGCGGTGGCGCTACAGTATTTGCTCAAGATTTTGGAAACTCGTATTTTGAATATTTAGAAGAAAATCCCGACGACGAAGAGGGAGCAGAGCTTTACGCTCTTAAAAAATCTGGTTTAAGTTCAATCATCAATGCCGCAACTCTTCCTCTTGCTCTTGTTGGTAGATCAATAGAGCCTTTTAAAAGATCTTTGATACAAGCAGTATTACAAGCTGGGGCAGAAACTGGAGACAATGTTTCTTCAAACTTATTAACAAAAAAATATGTTGATCCGACATTGGATCCTACTACTGGTATTGCTTCGGGCATTGCGGGAGAGCTTGCTTTTGAGGCGCCTGCTGTTGTTTCTAGTGTAAACAGAAGACACACCAAATATAAAAACATAAAAGAACGAGAGAAGATGGCTAAAGACAGCCAAGAACTTATAGAAGAAACTCTCGAAACTTTTGCCCAAGGACAACTCATGGAGTATTTAGAAACTCAAGGACAAGATTTGTCTGAAGGCGCTGTTATAGACATGGACATTTTGAAGAAAGCAGCAGAAGAAAATGACATTACAGTTTTGCCTGGAGATACGACGGACCAAATTTTTGAAAAATTAAAAGGTTTCTACAAAACACAGTTTCAAGAAGTCGCAGAAAAAGAAGCGCTTGAAATGGATTTGGGTAGCGAAGAAACGTTTGAAAAGCGGTTTAAAGAAAACACAAAACTATTTGAGTCTATGGCTGGTCAAGAGCTTTTTGACTATGTGTCAAGAGAGTTTCAAGGTGCAACTCCTGAAGAGACTTGGAGTAACTACACACTTTGGGCGGGGGGCCAAGGTCGATACAGTTTTACTCCTGCTGCGTTTGATTCAAACTTTTACAACAACCCTGAAATGGAAGGAGCTTGGGACGATTCAATAGAAGCTTTTGCTAACGCGACTTCTCAAATGCAGCAAAAAGAATCAGCTCCTGGGCCAATCACTATATCTTTAGAGGGAAAAGCGGGCTTTAGAAATTACATAAAAAACCTGTCTGAAAAATATGACAGAGAAGCTTTGATAAGAGCTGTTCAAAGAAACCGTCCAAGAGATTCTATAGACAACACTTCTTCAATGAGCAACACAGAACTTGCTTTTGAAATTGCAGAACTTATGTCTATAAACGAGTTAAATCGAATGAAAAACGAAAAAATGACTCGCCCTGTTGATATAAATGTTCAAAGAAAAGAAGGGGACGAAACCAAAGGCTTGCCTATAGATATAAACACAAGAGACAGTTTGTCTGAACAAGGCAACGCCATGTCTGCCAGAGTTATGTTGTACGATGATTTAGGAAATGAAAAAGGAAAAATTTATTTTCAAAGACAGTTTTTAGAAAACAAAGAGTTGGAAAACTTAATTGATGAGGCGACACAAGAAGAAGGTGGTAGACCAATATTGGCAGAAAAAAATCTAGGTAAATTAATTGCAACGGGTAAAGACGCCAGCATTGACTCAAACGAATTTGAAAATAATTATCAAGGAAAAACAATTGATGAGTTGATTGTAGACCCTATTTCAAAAATACCTAACTCAGAACTTATAGGTATGAGACTTGTTGGAAGCAGTAGACCTCTAGATCAAAGAGAGTTTATTACAAAAGCAAAAGGACGTTTGTCTGCTTTGTTTAGACCAATGGGTAAGATGGGTCTAATAGCAACGGCTAAACAAAAACAAACTCAAGCAGCTTTAAGAGCACACAACCAAACAGCAAAAGAAATGGCAACGGATTTAGAAAAAGCCATTATTGCTGCTGCGGTTGAAGAAACATCCAAAAAAGACAGTGTGTTTAAAACAAAAAGGTTTTTAGAAGCTGAACAAGAAGTACGAAGAAAAGTTAGAAACTTTATTAGAAAAACGGGAGCCTTGGTTGAACTAGACCCAGAAGGAAAAAATGCGGCTTTAAACGAGTTAAATTTGTTGGAACAAAACCCAGAAGAAAACGCGGATGCAATAGATGATTTAAAAACATTGATTGCAGGCAACCAAAAAACCAGTGTTGCTGCGCAAGATTTGCCAACAAGTCCTTTAAGAAAAGCTGCTCTTAGAGCAAGAAAATCAATAGATGTTTTAACAGAAAGAATACTAAACGAGTTTCCTCCTGAGATGTTAGGGGATGTTGAAGACGCAAAAGGAGCGACAAGACAGATTTTAGAAAATCAATTAGGCTCCTATGTTGTAAGCTCTTTTGCTTTGTTTGAAAACCAGTTGGGATTCAACCCAAAATTTAGTGCTGCTTTTATTAAATCGCCAGCAGCTCAAAACCTTATTGAATCTGCAATTGTTTCTCTTGAAACCATGAACGCAGGAGATCCAACTTTCACAAGACAGGACGCTATAAACATAGTTGACGACATTTTAACGCAAACATATTTTAGTTCTTCCGCTGATATGGCGAGTCTTCCTGGTGTTATGAAAATGAAAAACGAAGCGACGGCGGTAAATCTTCCAGAAGGTCCAAAGCTTTTGCAAGAAAGATATAAAATACCTTTTGCTGTAAGACGTTTGATGGGAGAGATAACCGATCCGACTTTAATGACAGCTACCAGCATTTCTCGTGTTGCAAAACTTATAGAGATGCACAATTTTTATAGAGATCTTAAAAACATTAACAACATGCCTGGCGAAATGATGTTTTCTCAAAAGAAAATTCCTGGGGTGTTTGATTTTGAGATACCTACCGTAGATGAATTTAATCCTTTAAAAGGTATGTGGACCACTAAAGAAATAGCACAAGAGTTAGGATTAGATACTTTGTCACAAGCGAACAGTTGGAGCGGTTTGATAAATGTTTACCAAAACACTTTTTTAAGAGCTAAAGCAGGTATTCAAGGTGGAATGATTGTCTTGAGTCCGGGAACCCAAACCAGAAACTTTTTTGGTGCGGCACTAATGTTTGCGGCAGGAGGGCATTTAATTCAAGGAGATTGGAGCCTTACAAACAACACCATTATGCAAGAGCTTTTTCCGGGACTTGCTTACGACAAAGATGGAAATATAGTAGGGCAAGGAAACTCGGCTGGAGAAGCCAGAGCTACAATGAGGATTGCTAGACAACTTGGCATTTCAAACACAAGTGCCAATCTTAACGACGCGTTTGGTATTTTTAATGAGATAGGATCGGGTAAGTACGACACCGCTGAAAAAGTAATGCACGCTTTGTACTCACTAAAACATTTGAACACAGAAACGGCTTTTACCACGGCTATGACTTTGCCTGGTTATGCTATAGACAAAACTGTTGGTTCCGTCTTTAGAAAGCTTAAAGGAACCTACGCTGCCGCCGATGATTACTTTAAACTGATGACATGGGGAGCAAACATTATTGAAATAAAAAATTCTTTAAACAGAATGTCAGAAGCAGCTGTTGCAAATGGGTTTCCTCCTTTAACAGACGAGTTGAAACTTGAAATTTTAAGAGATTATTCAAGCACGTTGACGACAAACATTGGCACATATAAATCAAGCGCAGCTGTTTTATATAGAAACGTGACTGATTTAGACAGTTACACTAAACACTTGGCCGCGCATATAACCAGAAACACTATTCCTAACTATGATTATGTTGGAGCTTTTGCAAAGTTTTGGAGAAAACTTCCTCTTGGAAACTTTATTGCTTTCCCAACAGAAATGATAAGAGTCAGTGGAAACTTGGTTCAAATGCAGGTTAAAGACGCGACATATAGAGTGCCTGACGAGCTAATGGAAAAAGCTGGCTTGCCTTTAGAAAAGGCTGCTTACATGGGAGCTGATGGCAAACCTTATGTGTCTTTTTTAAACCAAAGACCTTTTCATAGAAAAGCAGCTAAACGACTTTTGATTGGTGGAGGTTCCATCGTAGGACTACCTGCTGCATTGGTTGCTTTAGGTCAAGTTATGTATGATGTAGACGACGAAGACTTAGAAGCAGCAGACGGAATTGGAGCGGAGTACAACAAAAACGCTACAAGAGCACCAACAAGTTCTGTAAGAGATGATGGAACAGGTTTTGATTATATATTGTTAGATTACCTAATGCCGTTTACCTTTTTGCAAAGAGCTTATACAGCAATTGATAGCTCTATAAGAGATAGAGGGGAAGAACAAGCCTCCATTCCAGAAGCGATTGTAGATGGTTCTATTGAAGCTACCATACAATTTTTAGAAGATTATTACGGTCTTTCAATTGCAGCTGAAGTTTCTGCTCAATTGATAAACAATGAAACAGACACAGGTAGACAAATTTATAATCCTACCGATAGCCTTGGTGACAAGTTAAAAACAATTTTTGTGTATGGTTTGGACAACGCTGGACCAGGAGGATACAGGCAAGGTAGAGATTTAATAAAAGCTTTTTCTGAAGACGAGGATCAATATACGAAGAGCGGAAGAAGGGTTGAAGAAATACAAGCTTTATTAAGAATTGCTGGTATGACGCAGAGTACAGCAAATCCGAATGAGGCTGTTAGATATTACATCACATCTATCACTGACACAGACGACGGTATTTTTAAACGTTATGTAGAATCCAACATAGCACCCGCTTCGTTCTATTCAGCTATTCCAGAAACTGTTTTAAAAACAGGAATAACGCAAGAATATATTTTAGACCAATACGATGATGCTCAAAGAGCTTGGTTTACTATACAACAAGATATTTATTTTAAACTTCAAGACCTTAAAAAATTAAAGGTAGACCCAGATATTCTTGAAGAACAATATACAAGGCTTACCAATATTCAAGGTGTGGATAACACTACTTTGGATAACATAGAAAAAGGAATATTCACTCCTTGGATACTGCCTCCTAGGTTTCAAGACAACTATGAAAGAATAAGAGAGGATAGAGAAAGCGCTATTCCGTGGCCCGAAGACCAAATAGCAGATAGAGAATCTTTTTTAGACAGTGGTGAAATATCTCTTTTGTCTAGTCCCGAGCTTCCAACTCCTTGGACAGAAGACTAAACTTCTCTACTCGATCCATCCAAGCTTCAGCGGCTCGGTCAAACTCCCTGCCTTCTAAAACAAATTCTTGATACAAGCAGTCTACTGAGCACATCATAATTACGCCTTTGTGTATGTCTGTGCCGTACAGTTCGTTGTGGGCCAAAGAGTACGCAGCAAGTTGTTGAAAGTAATCCCAAACCCATTGTCTGCGCTTTGGTTTATTTGTCTGCTTAAAGTCTATGATAGAAAGATCGTTGTCGTGTACACCAATAACATCCGCTTGACCTGCGTATTTATCAGGATAATACAAAGATACTTCACAACCATACACTTGTGATATGTTGGGAAACCCTTGGTCCATGATCGTACATGCCATCTTCAAAGCTCTCTTTTGCTCTGCGTTCTCAGGCTTGTATTCCCAAATCTCACCGTTGATGATTTGTTTTTCAAGAATGTTATGCATGTATGTGCCTCTGGCCGCAGCTTCGAGGCGAATACGTTCTGCTTCTTCCTCACCTACTTTGTCTATCCATTTCTTCAAGAAGTCTCCTTCTTTTGTTCCAGATAGTACAGTAGTTACTGAAGGAAGTTTGTCTCCATTGCAGTCATAAAACCTTCCGCTTTTGCGAGTTTCACTAGAGAACACACCATACTCATACGGTGATTCGTAAAGTATTTTGTGCTTCACTGTTTTGGTACTTCAGAGAGGTTTCCCTTTTCCAGATCTTCTTTCAAACGTTTTACCGCGAAAGCAAAAACATTGCTGGTAGGTCTTTCCGTTTTTTCACCGATTTCAGCGGCTATATCAACGATTTCTCTGCGTATTGCTACACTTTTCCATTTTTTTGTGTCCATTTCGACTCCTATTTTACAGTATATTTTAAGATATATCTTGGGTTTTTGCGATCATAGAATCGCCCCAGTTCTTTCCAACCTCGGCATCAACCTTGTTTGGAACATCCAGAGGAACGGCTTCTTCCATGAGTTTGCAGATGTTGCTAACGTCCTCTTTATCCCTGACTGAGAACACCAGCTCGTCGTGCACTTGAAGCAGAGGGGGGTACCCCGCCTCAAAACACTGGACCATGGACTGCTTCGTCATGTCAGCAGCCGAACCTTGAATTAGTTTATTGAGCGCCTTGTAAACAAACGCTCGTTTAATTTCTCCGTTGTATTCATGCACAGCCTCTTTGTATTTCATGGGTCTACCTGTTCCGTATCTAAGTGGTTCCCACATATCAAAGTGACAGCGCCTTCCTAGTATTGTTTTTATGTATCCTCTTTGACTTGCGCTTCTCATCACAGAGTCAGCAAGTTGTCTAACAAAAGGTGCGTAGGTGTTAAACTTAGCTAATATGTCTGATGCTTCGCCTACAGAAACACCTAACTGATCTGCTAACTTTCCTTTGCCCATGCCATACATAATTCCAAGTCCTATTGTCTTAGCTGTCTTTCTGTCGATACCCACTAGGTTTGCAACCTCTTGGTGAAAGTCTGCGTCTCCTTGTTGATAAGCGTCAGCAATAGCCTCTGCTCCATCGTACTTAGACCGACTGGCATAGTGTGTAAGTATTCTTGGTTCTTGTTGCGAGAAGTCAGCTGAACACCACTTCTCTCCTTTCTCTGGTAAAAACAAAGACCGAATCAAAGGGCCTATCTCTTTGTTTCTCGCAGGCACTTGTTGTAAGTTTGGATTGCTCATGGACAACCGACCAGTGACTGTGCCACCTGACTCACCTTTCAGCTGTCTGATCTCAGCGTGTATGCGTCCGTTGTGCTCATGCTTTAGAATAGAATCTATAAATGTGCTGTGTGTTTTGTTTACTTCTCTAGCTTCTCTTATCTTCTGTGCTATTGGGTGCGTGTGGTTTTCTAAAAACGCTTTGGTAAAGCTTGGAAGACCTGTTGGAGTCCTAGAATATGACAGCTTCATTGCATCAAAAACTTTAGATAAAGAGTTTGCAGCCCAAAGCTGTATGTCTTTAACACCAGACTCATCGAGTATTTCTTTTATAATCTTCTTTTCTCTAGCAATCAGTTTCTTTTTAAGAATAGAAGCTCTTTCAACATCTACGCGAACACCTCTTTGCTTCATGTCTAAAATCACAGGAAGCACTCTCATTTCTAGTTCAAAAACATTCCAAAGGTTTTGGTCTTCTAAATGTATTTTAAAGTGGTTCCAAAGTTTAAGTGTCAAAGCAGCATCTTGTGTTGCATAGGTTCCAACATAAGCAGAAGGCAGTCTCCACATTTCTGCTTTTGGATCTAATCCCCACTCTTCAGCCGCTTGCCTAAGTTCTGCTTCAGACTTTCCTTCTTGTAGGTATTCTCTTCCTAGTGAGTTTAGTGTGTACCAAAACATGTTTTCGTTTATCAAAGGTGCGACGATCATGGTATCTATAATCTTACCGCTGACATCTATGCCTTCGTTTTTCAACCAACCTATGTCGTATCCTGCATTATGAAACACTTTGTCTTGTTGCTCTGATACAACGTCTTTAACAAAATCTAAAACTCGTTTCTTTGGAAAGTTAAATCCTGACTCGTGTGCAAAAGGAAAGTAATCAGCAAAGCCGTCGCAAGCAATAGATATACCTACGGCTTCTCCATCTCCACGAATGTATCCGGGGCCTAATTCTTTTAGACTGGGATCTTTTGTCTCTAAGTCAATCGCAATCTCCTTTGCGTCTTTTAATAGTTGTGTTGGAAAGACATCGGGTGGAGTCCATTCTGTTGGGGGTTTGTAAACAAAACTCATATAACATACCTATAGTAATCATCTTGGGCTTTTATAAAATACAGGTTCTCTATTGTGCGTGTGACCGCAACGTAGAATTGTCTGTGTAGCCCATCGGGTTGTAGTGTTGAAGAACGCTTCTGTGCTTTCGATAAATCAAGATACACAGCTACATTCTCCGCTTCACCGCCTTTTGCTTGGTGTATTGTAGAAATAACAATCCGCGGTTCTCCATGTAGGTCTTCTTTATTGTTCATTGCTTTTTCAATAAATGCTTTTCTTTCTACGTCTATGCTTTTGTCAAATAATTCTTTCCATGTTTTGTCTAGTATTTCTTCTTTCAAACCATAGTTATCCATGGCTTCTTGTAAAGTTACTTTGTGTCCCAGTTCTTTGTCTTGTCCTACCTTGCTTATAAAACCTCTTTTTACTCCTTGTTTTCCTAAGTAGTAATACAAATCATCAAGCTCTGCCAAAGTTACTTCTTCTGTTTTTATCTTGTTCCAAGTGTCTATGGCTGAAACCATTCTTAAAGGAATGTATCTGTATTGGTTGTGAGCAAAAGGGTAGCCGTTATCAATCAAAAACTTTCTAACGTTGTATCCCTTAGATGTGTCTGTCAGCATGTAATCGCAAGATGCCATAACCAACCACTGGCCTTTTTCTAAAGGTAGTGTTTCTATTGATGATACATTGTTAACTGTTCCTAACTCTTCTCTGGGTTTATATTCTTTTGGTTCTCTGCTAACAATTCTTTCTGATATTCTTTTTGCAATGGGGTGTACAGTGCTCGGTATCCTATAGGACTGATTTAGTACTATTTTATCTCCGTCATAGTTTACAAACCTCTCTGGCCTTGCTCCATTCCACTCGTATATAGCTTGGTCGTCGTCTCCAGCTATGTAAACTTTCTCTGTGGTCTGTGCCAACTTGTCAACCAAACGCCAGTTCAGTTCAGCTAAGTCTTGTGCTTCGTCTACAATCAAAAGATCCAGTGGCGGTGCTGTACCATCTTCCAAAAAGCTCACAATCATATCAGCAAAAGAAAACAAAACAGGTGTTCGAGACAACCTAAACTCTTCCCAAGCTTCTGATAACGGTTCCAACATGTGTGGTACAACCCCTTTTCTTTGCTCAACGTCCAAGGACAAACGCTCTTCTTTTAAAGACCGACAGTTTGTTTTTGCGCGCTCTATGATGTCGAAGTAAGGATCTTGGACCACGGACCTAATCGCTCTTGCGTTGTTAGGGTATTCTTTTGTAAGTCTAAACTCGTATTCTCTTAAAAAATCAAACACATCTCTGCCACCTACCACATGTGATATGCTCATAACTCTTTTGCAAAAAGCATGGCTTGTGCAGAAGTAAGGCATCTCTTCAAAAGTCAAACCAAACTTAACATGTGCTCTGGTCTTACCTTCCTCCGCTGCTTTCTTAGAAAAAGATATAAAAGCAATTCGCTCTGGCGCAACGCCCTCATCAATGCTTTTCTCTATGATGTTTAACAAAGTTGTTGTCTTCCCTGTTCCTGGAGGACCATAGTATTTTGTTACTCCCATTCTTTGTCCTCCGTTTCTAGTCTAAAATCATCTAAAGACACAGCATCTTCGTTTATCTCTTTAACATCCATAATCCAAACCTTTTTGTTTCCAACAGCCTTGTCAACCCATTTAGATGCGTTAAGTCCTCCCATTTCTTTTAACTGTGTAAACACTTCTGCTTCTTTAATGTTTCTCATTTTTTTAAACTCTTGTATAAAGATGACTGCATCTCTACCTGTAAACCACCACTCTTTTAAATTGTCTTCTTCGTGTCTATACACGCCACCAGAAACCAAAGCCATACGAGAAGAGGACTCTGATATTCTGCAAAACTCGTAGATTGCGTCTTTTAACACCCCTCTCTTTGTCATATCAGAAGGCACATCAACTATCTGCACTTCTTGTAACCATGCGTTAAGTTGTGCAACCCAATCTGATTTCTTTTTATCAGGTGGGCATATATTCAAAACTTCCATACATTTCTGTTGATATAACGAAAAGTTATGAAGCTGTTTTGTTTCTAAAACAATTGTTTGGCCATCAATATCTAAATGCCAAAGAGGTGGATCAGTCATGTACTTTCTAAGACCACCATAAACAGGTTCTCTTTGTGATGCGTCTATGCCGTATCTTTTGGTTATACAGATACCGCTCTGACAAAAACCTTTTAGTGGGTCTTTACCACACTGATATTTATAATCGGTTTTTTCTAAGCTTTGTATGATTGAGTTAAGTTCGCTGTGAGACAAAGCGTTTGTGCAAGCTGTCTTGTTTACTTCCTGTAGTTTGTCTTTCCACTCTTCACCTTCAGGATAAACCTTTCTTAAAAATACTCCGTAATTTAGCATTGCGTTGTTTCTTGTACCCTCTGGAACTCCGTTTAGTTTCATGTGTACCAAACAAGGTGGAGCTTCTTCCCACAAACCATTCTTCTTGTCTAATTGCTTCTTGCGACTTTTCTTTATCGCAACAAACTTGTCTAAATCTTCCTCGCTGATTGATCTTCTTTTTACAACCCTTACAAACTCTTCAATACTTAAAGCGTCTCCCTTTGAGTTGAGAGCGTATCGTGTAGTATCGTCTCCAGAAAAATATGGCATGTTTAACCAGTTTCCTGTTTGCTTTTCTTGAGGCAACTGCTTTGACCATTCGTACTGCTTTGGAAATATCTCATCACCTGTACGACCCATTGCTGCCGCTATCTCTTCTAGTTTGTTTTGAAACTTAAACGCGGGTATTGGTTCTTTTGTAAACATAAACAGATGAACCCCGCCTGATTTTGTCATACAGGGTACAAGAGGTAGTTGCATTTCACTGATTGTTTTCAGAATTTGTTTTGTATTAATGGGATATTCGTCCACATCAATACATCCCCAAGAACATTTTTCATCATCTGTTAAAGGAATAATCCCTATTGATACCTCTCCGGCAACGTGTTTTTGCCAAAGCTCTGTTGTAACTGGTTGATGCAGAGTTTTTCCTCTGCCTTCTTTCTTAATTCCTTTCGCTGTGTTCTTTTGCTTTCCTGTTATTTCATAAATTCCGTGTGCTCTAGTTAAACCAGAGAAAATGCTCATCAAAATTTCTGCTTTTTCTTTCACATAGCTTCCTTGTCTCTAGGAATACCCCTCTGGACTCAATTATTGTTTATTTGTCTATACACAATACACAGAGGGGTATCCTTTTTTATTTAGTCTTCCCAGTCAGCTTTCTTACCAGACTGTTCCAACGCAGGACTGCTACTAGAACTGCTGCTAGGTCCACCTAGCTGATCCAGTGCACCAGAAGATGCGAACTTAGCGAACTCTTCTGCTTCTGCAAAGAGATCCTTTTCGCTTTCCTCTAACACCCGCTCCTGTGTGATGTGGTAACTGTACCAGCTACCTCTATCATTGGACTCGACTTGTGTGGATAGACGGTACCAATGCGAGTAAGCTGGGGGCGTAAACATGCCTTTTGCTCCTTTCATCTTTGTACCTTGGATCAATGTGTTCCACGCACGCGAATGTTTTAGTTGCGATCCTGTCATATTCATAACGCATTTTTGTGCTACGTCATCAATAAGCGCGAAGCCATAGTGGTTGGCTGTTACAGTCAGTTGAGTTTCCCCTCCTGGTGTAATCAATCTACCTTGACTATCGCGTGTGCATCGGTTCAAAAGGTCTGAATCCGAAGGGTGGACACCTTTGATGCCTCCGCCTTTCTCACGCAAGCCCCACTCAACGAGTGTTTTGCTGTAGTAAGTAGGTAGGAAGAGCACACCTTCGTCGCCATTGACGACAATGTTGCTTCCACTGTAGTACAGATCGCCTTCCTCCGCGTCAGCTAGATAGTCACTAGATGTTTTTTGTCTCTGTGGAGACAGCGCTTGGACTATGCTGATTCGTGGAGTGCGAAGGTCTTCCGCTCCGAGTTCACCGAAACCTTTTTCTTCGATGTTTTCAAATAGGGACGTTATAGAAGTCCCATTACTTTTCTTCGTTGCCATATCTTATTTCCTCTTTATTTATTCAACGGTTTATTTTTGTGCGTTTGCCAGTGTAAACAGAAAAACTTTTCTGTGTTGACACATCAAACGATGGATCACCCGACTCGATTCTTTCTTTTACGAAAGCGCGTAAGGTGCTTGGATGAACAGCTTCTTTTGTTTCTGGCATGTAGCCTTGTTTCGCAAGCTGGTCTACCAATTCTTTGGCCAGCACATCTTCTCCCTGACCAAAAGTAACGGTTAAGGTGTTCTTTATAATGTCACCGTGACCGTTTTCTCTTAGCCATTCATGTGCTGTCTGTAAATTTTGTGCTGTAATTCGTGCGCTATAAAATGGTTCTGCTGATATGCGAGAGCCGTCTGATAGTTTCAAGTCAGAAACTCCAAGCTCTGCGAGCTTATCAGGTATTACTTGTTCACTGAGTTCCCTAGACTGTTCTTTATAGCGTCTTAGTTCTTCTTCAGTGTTTCCGATTTTCGCCTCAAGGGTGAGTAGGTCATTACAGAGGTTGCTGAGACTTTTGACATCTGTTTCTTTTACATCCTCGACCTGTTTTCTTATACTCTCTTCAAATAGTTCTTTCATTTTTTGCCTCGTTCTATTGGTATTACGTTATTGTTTTCTTCTTTCTTCGGTTCGTAGTTGATCTCAAAGTCAGGCACAAAAAATATAAGGCCTTCGTTGTTAACCTCTACGACTTCAACACTGTGTTCTGGTTCATCCAGTATAGTGTACACATATCTTAATGACTCATCCAAGCTGTTGAACGGACCTAAAGATTCGCCGAAACTCTGATGAGGGGTGAAATTTATAAACCACTGGTTTTGTCTGTTGCTACAGATTTCCAAAATGATTTTTTTCTTTCGTCCTCTCGTCATAGTTGACTAATCTTATACTATCCGTACAATAGATTGCAAGAAATATTTAAACGAATAACGAAGGATATGAAAATAATGGATATAGAGACGTATAATTACAAAACCGAACCTTACAAACACCAACGAGAAACTTTAGCTAAGAGTGCTCACAAAAATCTTTACGCACTTTTCCTTGAAATGGGTCTTGGCAAATCAAAAATCTTGTTAGACAACGCTGCTATATTGTTTGACCAAGAAAAAATTTCTGGACTCTTAATTGTATCACCAAAAGGTAATTTAAGAAACTGGGACGTGCATGAGGTAAACAAACATTTGCCTGATCACATACAAAGAAACGTTTTGGTTTGGCAGCCTAATCATACTAAACAATGGCTCAAGGACTACAAAGAAATGGTCGAAGGTGACAGCGACGGCATACTAAATATATTTCTAGTCAACGTAGAGGCTTTTGCTACTGTCAAAGCATGTAAATTTGTGGAAGAGTTTTTGGTTACGCACGATGCAATGATGGCCATTGATGAATCCACTACGATAAAAAATCCGAAAGCTAAAAGAACAAAACATTTAATCAAGTTGGCACCTCTAGCTGACTATCGAAGAATCCTTACAGGGTTTCCCATTACAAAAGCACCGTTGGATTTGTACAGCCAGTGTTATTTTCTGTCGCCTAACTTGTTGGGGTTCAGTAGTTATTATGCGTTCAGCGCACGTTATGCAATCACTCAAGCGCGTCGCATGGGATCGCACAGCTTTCAACAAATTGTAGGTTTTCAAAGGCTTGAGGAGCTTCAAGAATCCATCAAAGACTTTTCCATTCGTAAGACTAAGGACCAATGCCTAGACCTTCCTGCCAAAGTATATACAAAGCGTTATGTTGAGCTGACCGATGAACAGAAAAAAGCGTATGGCACGATGAAACAAAAAGCATTGATGGTTTTAGAGAACGAAGTGTTTAGCACCATGAATGTTTTGACACAGATCATGCGGTTGCAACAAGTCGTTGCTGGTAGTTTGCGTAACGAAGACGGTGAAACAATTGTTCTTAACAACAATCGAGTACGTGCTGTGCTAGACCTACTAGAAGAAACATCTGGCAAAGTTGTTATCTTTGCTGTGTTTCAAACTGACATTGAGCAGTTACAAAAAGCAATAGCTGATAAGTTTGGTGAACGGTCTGTGGCTTCTTACTACGGCAAAACACCACAAGACGAAAGACAAAAAATAATTGATAGGTTTCAAGATCCAGAGTCTGAGTTGCGCTACTTCATTTCTAACCCACAAACAGGTGGTCGAGGTATTACTTTAACTGAAGCGAGTACCATGATATTTTATTCTAATTCCTATGATTTAGAACTTAGAGTGCAAGCCGAGGATCGGATTCATAGAATAGGGCAAAACAAAAGCTGCACATACATCGACCTTGTATCAAAGAACACTGTTGATGAAAAAATCCTTCAAAACCTTTTGAGTAAAGTTAAAATTAGCAACGAGGTTCTTGGAGAAATACGAAACTGGTTTAAATAAAAGGCTATAATAATGAGTACAGACACAGTAAAAGAATACTTGGATCACCCAATGACACAAACAACCGTAGATATAATTGTTGCCGATATGATCCCAATCATACGAGAACATTTTGAAGAAGAAAGTGTAAGCCCTTGGGAAATAGCCACTGCTTTGGTTGTGCTGTTGTCTTCTGTTACAAACACTATGGACCTTGACCGAGAGACAATGGTCGAACTAGCCTCGTTTATTATGCAAACAACGACGGACCAAGGACTTTTTTCAAACCGACATTAAGTGTATGATAGGGGTATGGCGACTACCCCCAAAGATACAAGCCTTTCTTCGGCTTTTCGATACGCAATAGATCAACCCCTGGAGAACATGGCAACCACTTTTCAAGCCCTTGGTATGGAGGGTTGGGAAAAGTTTATGCGTGATTTGGTTGAAGAACCAGAAAACTACGAGGTAGCAGCAGAAAGATTTATCAATGCCCAAGGCGAAGGGTTTAACTGGGAATATTTTCCAAGAGCAATATTTGAACAAGCTGGACAAATTGCTGGGAGTTTAACGACAAGAGCAGGTGGCGCAGCTATTGGAGCAACTGTTTCTGGTCCAGCAGGTATGGCTATTGGTGCTTTGTTGGGTCCTGGTTTGTTTGAAGCGGTGCAGATTGCTGGTCCTGTTGCATTGGAAAGAGCAAGAAATGAAGGCAGAACAGAACCAAACTGGGAAGATTGGACAGGTGCGCTTGGAACAGCGGCAGCCAGTGGTGTGTTAAACGCTGTTGGTATTAAAAATGTTGGAGTATTGAACAGCACAATCAAACAGGTGGGTAAAGCTACAGCTGTTGAGGGGGTAACTGAAGGCGCCCAAGGAGCAATAGAGCAGATTGGTGGTACAGCGCTTACAGAAGCTGGGCTACAAATTGATCCAAAAGCAGCGGTTGGAGAAGGTTTATTGGGGGCTGGTGCTGGAGGAGGCACGCAGATTGGTACACAAGCTGTAGGACAAATTGCTCCTCCAGTGCAAGACGGAACGCTGGGCGCTAATCTTTTTACAAAATTTTTTGGAAAGAAAAAAGACACACAAGAAGTTGTTGAAGAAACTCCCGTCGTATCACAAGACGCAGAAAGAGAAAGAGAGGCTAGAATAGAACAAGCTCAAATTAATGCGAAAGTTACAGCAGAGTCTTTATATCCAAATTTAATAAAAGCGTATGAGCCTTCTGAAATAGATTTTTTAGAAATAGGGGCTACGCAAATGTCCGATGGAAACGTTGATGCACAAAACTTTGACGAGCTTTTTCCTAAAATGCTTTCTGCAGCGGAAAAATTTGGCATAAAAGAAAAGGATGTTGTTCCTTTCGTTAAAAGAATAATGGGTAAGGTTTCAACAGACAACGCTTATCTTATAGTGCCAGAATACACAGACGATGAGCGTTTGATTGGACTGGATGAATACAAGATTTTAGATTTTGTTGCAGAATCAGCTAAAGGTTATTACGACGAAGTGAAGTCTTCAAGACCTGAAATGTACCTTAATGAGCCAAAAATTAAAGGAAAAGACATCTACAACAAACCTCCTTTGTTAAAGGTTCCTTCAGTAGACCAAGACATAAACCAGTTTGACGCTGATTTTCCTAGAGGCGCCACCCCTCCGCTTGGAATGGTAAAGCCAAGGTTTAGCGAAGAACAATCGGACATTTTATTCAACTCAAAACAAGGGATGGTTGAGCCAACCTTTTTTTCATACAGTAAATTTTTGTCTCCAGAAAATCCTTTGTTAGCAAACTTTCCTAAAAAAGGAGTGCCAGCTGACGAAGCGTTAAAGCTTTTAAACATTGAACTTGCACCAGGAGAAGGTAAAAAATCGCACGGCATGTTCAAACATGCAAAAAATAAAAATTCTTTGTTTGCTACGAGAGCCATAGAAGGAAAAATAGCTGATTTTCTTTTAAACAAAGGAAAAGAAACAGTTACCAAACAAGACATCATAGATAGGTATGTAAATCATTTGTCTGCGTTTAACGGTATTTTGTTGTCGGATGCTGGTGGGACGGTTAACAGAGACGACTACACTTCTTTTGCTATTCCAAACTTAGATGAAAGGTTTGATAGAGACACTTATTTCGGAAACAGGTATTTGGAAATTGTTAAAGAGGAATTAGAAAAAGTTGATGCACCTAAGATACTTATAGATACTTTAGAAGATTCAAACGATGTTGAAACCAGAATACTGGGGTTTCCTGCTCAACAAGATATGGAAATGCAAAACAAGTTAGACGCTGCAAAAGAAAAAGCCGACGAAAGAATGGCTGGAATAGTTTCTCTCAACTCCATGTTCTTTCCTTCTGTGGAATCGGAAGGAAGACCGATTGAGCCTTATATACCAAAACACGGCGCAGGTATGCAAACGTTTAGCGAGTTTCAAGGAAACGGCACACCTGAACTAAGAAGATTGGGCGAAGACATAGAAGTTGTTTTAAATTATGATGCGGAACTTGATCCAGAAGGAGAGGCCAGATTGTCTCAGCTTCCTCCTGACATAAATTTAACCGCTCCTATGAACGAACAACTTAGAAGAATCGCTATTTACCAAGAAGAAATAAAACATCGTGATCCTGATTACTATACTTTTAGAGACAACATGCACCATTGGACTGGAGACGGGACATTGGCATGGATGCGTGGCGGTATGTTTAGCCATGGGCCAGATGGTAAATACAAAAACACCATGGGCGTAAACATGACCGAAGTACAGTCGGGAGCGCATGGTTGGGTGCAAAGCACAAGACCTTCGTACAACGACTTTATTTACAAAAGCAAGGCTGGTGGAACCAAACTTACGAGAAAAGAGTTTGACAGATTAGAAAACGGTCAAATGTTTGAAAAAGCTGTTGAACAACTTCAAGCTGTTGCGTTTCCAAGCGCTCCTGGAGTAGCTTTATATTCTTTGTTGCCAAACTTTGATAGAGGCGAGTATTTAAAACCAAGCGCATTGCGTGATCTCAGTGTTGGTCCTTCTGCGTATGTTTCGGTTCTTCAAGAAATCCTTCCCAGTAATATTTATACGAATTTAAAAAACTCAGGTGAGTTGCGTGAAAATATGAAAAAAGCCAGTGACATGTATGCAGACTTTGGCAAAAGTATAGCAGAATCTCAATTTAAAGATGATGTTGATACATATTCAGATGAGCCTACTATAGGTAGAATGTTAAAAGAAGTGTTGGGAGTGATTCCAACTAAAGAACAAGCCGACACTTTGACTGAGGATTGGATTGGAGACGGAACCTTTACATACAAACCTGGTTCTCTTTTTAAACTTGGTTTAATAAGCCGTGATGCGATTGGAGATCCAGAAATCGGTGATTTGGGGCAAAGGATACAAGCAAAACTAAATCGAATTGAAAATGTTGCCGCAGATTATTACAGAAAAGAAGTTGCTGAGTTGTACAAACCGTATTTTGAAGAAGCCATGGTACACAGCCCAGCGCTTTTTGAGTTGTATAAACGAGCGTCTGATGAGGGTAATCTACCAGCTTTAAGCGAGTTTTCTGATCTTAAAACAAGGGAGTCTGAAGCCACGGCGACGGGTCGTGGTGTAACTCCTGATATGCCTTTGAAGAAAGACTGGCCCAAGGCTATGGTTCAACTTACGATTGTAAAAAGTCTTATGCATGATCCCAATGTGACTCACCTTTATATTCCTACGGCAAGTCAAGGAGGTGGTCCAACAAGTCCTTACATGGACGCTATTAACGAAGCACAGCAAATAGCTAAACAGTTTGATTTGGACTTTAAAAAGATATTTGATTTTGAAGCAATGGTGAGAGATCCAGAAACAGGAGAAACAGTAGAAAAACCCGTGGATGTTTTTGCATTGGAAATCGCACCGCTTCGAGAAATGCTTATCGAAGGCGGTGGATTTGAAGGCAAGATGCAGAAAGGCGGTTTGGTCAAAGGTTCCTCACCTGTGCATGAGGTTCTAAACCTAGGCGATTACGGGCAAAAGTTTATTTAATGTTCTTAAATATATGTTTGATGACTTCTACCGTCATGCCGTTACCCAACATTTTATAGCGTTGCGTATTGCTGACGCCTTCGGTGTACCCATCGGGTACTGTTTGTAATCTTTCGCACTCGAGTGGTGTGAGTTTGCGCCAAGAAACTTCTGGATCGTTTACCCACATGTTTCCGTTTGAACTATTGGTTCTAAGAGTGGTGGATTTATCTCCTTTAATTGTTTTCTTGTTATAAGGATCACAGAACTTAGCGTCCTTATCGGGAACATATTTCTCTACAGATTTCTTAGACACTAAAACTTTTGGCTCTCGGTGTCCGCCTTGCATGGTTGTAAGCGTGGGTGATTTGCCTTTGGGTGAGTACACGCGTTTGATGATGTCATAGCCTTTGATGTCTGCTGTGCCGACTTGAACGGGTTTGTTGAACACCAACTGCCTTCTGTGTTTTTCAAAATAGCTTTTAAGATTGCCACCTTTGAAGTAGTTGGCATCGAGGCAATGCGATTTGTCCCGATCTGTAACCCAGTCCGAGTCTTCCAATATGTCTTTTAATACAAGACCTCTATCTTCAGGCTGTTCGACGCCTTCTATGTTGGTCCAGTAGTATCTTTGTCGGTTCTGCGCGCTGACCAATGCGCTGTTGATTAGTATTGGTTCGACACCAAGTTGCTCTGTGATGACATCAAGAAACTCTTTTTTCATGCGCACATTTTCTAATAGAAAGTATTTTGGTTTGCACTCTTTTAACAGTCTTACAAACTCAAAAAACAAAGCGGAGCGCGGATCATCAAAAGCCAATTGATCTCCCGCAAAAGAAAAACCCTGACATGGCGAACCGCCTACTAGAATGTCTATGGGTGGCAAGTCTTTTGCAAATACTTTTGTTATGTCGCCCAGTTGTATCGTATCTGGATAGTTTTTTTGCGTGATTTGTATTGGGTATTTGTCGATCTCTGATGCGAGATATTGTTTGATGGGTATGCCCAGTTGTCTAAGAGCGATTTGTACACAGCTCATGCCGTCAAAAGCGCTCAATACTGTTTGAGGTTTCATAATTCTCTCCAATTTAGTTAAGTGTGTGGCCCCATTGTTTGCTCGTCCATTTCTTTGGGAGAATCGCCAACGCAGACAAACAAACTTTTCTGTGTTTTACGAACTGGGACCACTTTTTGTCCGTAAACTTAACTAGCGTTGGCTAAATCTTTTGGGCACGGCGTCCACCATGGTGGTTTTTCCCTGCCGTTTTCCCATTTTGCATAAGTCTTTTCCGCTATGCAATATTTTCTGTAAGATTCTATTGGATCATCGCACTTGTACTCGTCTGGCATAGCAAGTGCAACGGGGGTCATTGGCCCAAGGACTATGTTTTGTGGCAAACTGCTTAAAGACCAAGCAAGTTTTTCATAACTGGCGTGATCTTTGTTATACCGATAATAATATTCTAAAGACAGCGCAAGAAAGTGTTTAAGTAGCCAGCCATAATTGCCAGATGTTTCTCTAGCCCAGATCGTACAAGGGTGGTTCATGTATGCTTTTTTATATAATCCTACCTCGTCTGCGTATTTATCTCCGTCCAATATGCGATGCGCGGTGCATAACATTTGCGCGGTTTCCAATGGCATTTTTACCAACATTTTGTCGGGTTGCATTTCAGCCGCGCGCCATGGATCTTCGTCGAAATAAAATATGTTCATGGACTAAGTATATAAAACTAGTCCCATACATACAAGTATAATTGTGGATAAAAATACGTCGAGTAGGAATTGTACAATTTGACGTTCATTGAGTTTTTGAGGGACGAAGGACCAGGGACTTTTGGTCATTTTCCAGAGTTTTCTTGCTATTTCCATGAGGTAAGCTCCAATTTATAGGCATAAAAGTTTAATTTCTAGGGGTTTTGTGTTGATTTATCCACCGCACCTCAAAAAAACGCAGAAGTTCACTAAAAGTTAGGTGAAAATCGAGGTATGGTACGCCTGAAACCCTTTAAAATCAAGGGGTCTTGTTTTCCTATATAGACAACTACAACCTAACCTGAACTTCTATTTCTAGCTTTTTACAAAAAACTAATCAGAAATTTTTTTCAAAAAGCGAGGTGCGGAGGTGCGTTTTGGACGAAAGCCTTTGTTTATAGGGGTTTTCACCTAACCTGACTGAGGTGCGGTGGAGGTGCGGTGGGTGCGGTGAAAAATCTTTACTTATTTTTACTTTGATGGTTATAATTCAGTATGCCAAAGGGAACATCAGGAAACTTACAAGGTCGAAACGATAAACACCTGACTCACAAACAAATTAAGTTTGCAAAAGAGTTTGTTTATAACGACGGATCTAAAACACAAACCGAGTGCGCCATTTCAGCCGGGTACAGCAAAGAAAGTGCGCATGTCAGAGCATCAGAACTTTTAAACCCACAAAAATACCCTGTTGTAGTCAGATATATAAGAGAACTCCAAGCTGAAGTAGATCGGAAGTATGAAGTTACATTTGGTAGGCATGTTAGAAAATTAGCAGACATTCGAGATCAGGCCTTAGAAAAAGGTAATTTGACTGCTGCGGTGTCAGCTGAAGTGCAAAGAGGGAGGGCTGCGGGACTTTATGTTGAGCGTAAAGAGATCCGTACAGGTTCTTTGGATTCTTTATCTGAAACTGAAATCAAGAAAAGAATTAAGGACCTGTTGTCAGACTACAAACCTCTCTTAGAGGCAGAAGAGGCTGTATTTACTGAAGGTTCTGATTAGTCCTGTTTAATAGTCTTATGGCTCTTTTTGCCAGCTTGTGTGCTTCTTTTTCAATTTGAGTACAAAGCCTAACTTTTTGTCCATTAGAACTAATTAACAAGTATTCATCAGGTTTCTTTATCAGTTGGTAATCCTGCATCGTTTTCACCTTGTTTTTCTACTAGAAGTCTCAATCTTGCTAAGTACCATTGAGCCTTCTTTAAATCTTCTATACCATTTTTATACTCATAACGCCATAAATATTTGATAATATTTCCTTTTAAATAAGCTCGAAACCCTTCTGGTGTCATACTTGCTTCAATAGCTTTAATACACTCTATCCCTCCTTGGTTGTAATGAGGAGGCCTGTTTACCATGTCAGTCATTTTAAGATTCGCCGTAAAATTTTTGTTTCAACCAATCAGGATATTCCCTGTAATAGTCAAAAACATTTCGAAATTCTTTTTGTCCATGCTCTCTTCTTTCTCGACAATTGCTGTCGTACATTTGCTGAACAAAATAATAAAACTTAGGCTCTTTTTGAAGCTCTTCAGTCATTTCTTCCCATTCGTTTTTTCGCCATATTTTTGTCATTCTTTTTTCCTCGGTATGGTTTGTATAGGTCCGTTTTTAATTTTGTAGATTTTCTGTCTAATCCAATCAAACAAATTAAAAATAGGGTCTAGGATTTTAGTTATTAATTTCATGTCGGTGTTGCGTCTATCCAATCGGGCTCACAAGTGTTGCAACATTCAGGCGTACCACAGTTTTCGTGTATTTCTCTTTGTTTCCAATACATTTCTCTAATGTATTTACCCAAAGCAGCGTCATTAGGATATTCCAAAACCAACTGCTTTATTTCTTTAAACCCTAATGATTGATGTTCTTTGTTTTTAATTCTCATTATTTAAAACCATAAAATTTTCTGGGACCATCTGGTATCTTATCATAATCTTTCTTTGAAACTTTCTTCCCATTAAAATAATAAACTTTCTTCCAATCTTTCTTTTTCTCATTCATTTTGTTGTCAGGTAAATGCCACAACAAACAACTGAAGCGCACAAAAAAGATTGTGCAACAGCTGTAGTGTAGTTAAGTGAAAAAAGGTTATTAAATGTTCCTAGTAAATACAGAAAGTACAAATCGTTCTTGATTGGAAGCGTGGATAGGTCTAGCAAAACCAAACCAAGAACGATAAGTACCAAACCAAGTAACCGCAACATCAATGTTCCGACTTCTTGTAGATTACTTTTGCTCTGCTGATAAGAATTTGGCTGACCCTAGCATCTTCACTAGGATCAATCCAAGTTATCTCACCTGTTGTTGGATCTTTTTCAAACAGCACCTTACCTCTGCCCCAACCCAACATAACAGCGCCTTTGCTTTCGTCGTCTGTAGAATAAACAACTTCTTTGCGAGTGCCTGGTTTGTAATATTCAGCCATTGGACACCTCCTCTAGTTTTTCTAAAAATAAAATGACATCAGATATTAAATCTCCGAGTGTATCTTCATTCTCTGTTCCACCATGAACTCTAGTGGTGTTCATAAGGTTGTGTGACTCAAGCGTTCTTTTTATATCTAAACAATTAAACAAAGCATTACTGCTTTCTTCTATTGTTGGTTTGTAATATTCAGCCATTGGACACCTCTTCAAGAATCGCAACTTCTGAGCTCAAAAGTTCATTGTCGTCTAGGTCCTGTGTTTTTCTTGGCATAACTCCAACAACTCCATTCGGTGTCTGAAAGATATTAACTTTCTCTGTACTAGATCGAAGAAGCGTGACTGAATCATTTGATCCTTTTAATACAAAGTCTTTTAATAAACCCAAGTATTTTGGATCAAAACTTACATTTTCTTGATGCTCAACTTCTTGCTTAAATATCTGTTGCCAGTCAGGAAAAGTCCCTTCAATGGTTCTTACAAAAGTCGTATCGTCGTTGTATCGAATAGAAACACCACCTTGTCCATCTTGATCCTCAACATCAATTCTAGCTTCACTAGTTTTCTTTAGTTGAGTAAAGATTGGTTTAATCCTAGATGAGTTTTCTTGATAAATGTCTATCATTACACTATCAAAATCCAAGTGAGGTATTGCAAAAGGATCTGTGTAACAACAAAGAACATGGCCATTGGTAGATACAATGTAAACACCTCCCTCTTCTCTGCGTTCAACAAACACACTTCTTAAATAGAAGCGTGGGTCTTTTGGCTTGGCTGCAAAAGCGCAAGCTCTGGCTAACATTTCGCCGTTTAAGTGTTTTATTTTGTCCATAATTAACTCCCTTAGTTAAGTTTGTTTTTACAAGTAGTGCCAATCGAAACCGACACTACCCGTCGTTTATCCGTGTAGAAAGTTATTTCTCTACACTACTCAAGTCTATCAAACCTGTCTTATATATCAAGTTATTTTTATTCTAGTTTGATACACTCGACTTACTGTGGCTAAAAAAGAGTCTTTATTTTGGAAAAAAGTTAAAACGAATTTGAAATCGTTTCGGCTGATACGCATTGAATCATGGGTTAATCTCGGTATTCCCGATGTATTGGGGGTGTCTCCAGCTGGCGTGTACTTTACTGCTGAACTTAAAGTAACCCAAAGTAATAAAGTTTCGCTATCGCCGCACCAGATCGCATATCACGAAGAGAGAGCAGATACGCCCGCTTTTATCTTGGTACAGGCCCTCCGCCCTTCTACCCCCAGAAAATTTACGATGCACCTCTATCATGCGTCCCAGGTCGAGTCGTTGGTCGTCCATGGGATAAAAACAGAACCTATATGGACCGGGGACCAAGGTTCTTGGGCCGTGCTCGAAGAATCATGGGCAAAAGCTGTGGATAACTTTCCCAAAAACTGTGGATAACCTGTGGATAACTGCTTGCTTGTCTGTTCTGGCAAAAGGGCGTCTTCCCAGGGCCGCGGCTGGTGCACACAATGTAGCTGTAGGTGCTTGCTTGTCTGTTCTGGCAAAAGAGCTGCCGTCCCTGGGCCAGCCTGGCAGCAGGATCATAGCCCTGCTTGCTTGTCTGTTCTGACAAAAGACCCAGCGTCCCAGGTTGCCGCTGGCGCGCGTAATGTAGCTATTGGTGCTTGCTTGTCTGTTCTGACAAGAACGCGCCAGCAGCGGCCTGGGCCCGGCGTTAGCAGCAGATCGCAACACAGCAGTTGGTGAAAAAAGGTTTGTATTTTTATAGGATATTTTGTATAATGTAGGTTCTTTAACAAACAAGGAGAACAACATGGGAATGGATGTATATGGATTAAATCCAACAACAGAAGCAGCACCACGACCTGACGAGAATATGCCAGAAGAATGGCAGGAAAAAGCATGGCAAGACTATTTTGATGGTCAAGCTAAAAGTGGTCAATACTTTAGAAACAATGTTTGGTTTTGGCGACCACTTTGGGACTATGTTTATGAGCTTTGTTCTGAGGTTCTTAGTGAAGAAGATTACTCTTATGGACACGAGAACAGTGGGCACGAGATCGACGCAGAGACTTGCAAGTATATTGCCAACGCTTTGAAGATCGAGTTAGACAACGGTGGTGTCGAGAGCTACAAAGTCCTTTATGATCGAGCCATTGAAGCAATGCCATTGGTCGAGTGTCCAATTTGCAACGGTACTGGTCAACGAGACGACGAGTATGTGCAAGGTGATTGCAATGGCTGTGAAGGCAAAGGAAAGCGCAAAGACTCTAGAACTAGCTATCCTTTTGAAGTGGACAATGTCAAAGAGTTTCAACACTTTGTTGAAAACTGCGGAGGGTTCAGCATCTGCTGACCACCGCCCAAGAACCACCAAGATTAATCCAGCATGGGCGCGCTTGGTGGTTCTGAGGGCCGCCCTAGAACAGACTGCTTGCTTGTCTGTTCTGACAAAAAATACCAGCGGCCCGGCCCTGGCTGGGCGATGGAAGGGATGGTCAAAATAAGTGTTGTAATTATATAAGACCTGTCCTATAATATAGGTTCAACTAATAACAAGGAGAGCGTCATGGACGAATACGAAAAAGAGTATGAAGAAGTGTTTAGAATCACGCAAACATCTGTAGAAGCGTTGGGCGAAACTATGCTGAACCTCACCAAAGAAAGAGGCGAGACAACAGGCGAGACAACTGATGCGCAGATGTTGATAGAGCACTTAGTCAAACATATATGCGGGTTTATTCTCTGTGCTTTAGCAGATGACTCTGAGCAAAGAGAAGAAGCGATGGACACAATAAGGGAGGCAGTTAGACATGCTGACAAGTATGCGCTGAAGGCTTTGGACGAAGCAGAAGCAAACGAATCAACCAAACACTAAACGCCTCCTTGTTAGTGTGAAAGGGCTATCTTCGGGTGGCCCTTTTTTGTGCTTGCTTGTTTATTCCGCCGAGGACAGACAAGCAAGACCGGGCCTTTAGGCTAGGTGAAGCGAAGCGCTTGCTTGTCTGTCCTGTCTAAAAAAGAGTGTGGCCTGGCCAGACGGCTGGCGTGCGAAAAAAAAACGCCCTCTTTCGAGGGCGTTCCTACTTGCAACAGATTGTGGTGAACTATTAGGGGACTAATCCTTTGTTGCAAGTATTCCACAAATAGCGACAAGCACCGCTGTGGTTATAGCAAACTCCATCATTGCTGATTCCTCCATTTGTTAATGGTTGCTTCGGCAATCATGTCAATTGCTGTATCACGATCACAACTAAAGGCGATCTTTAATGCTTCAATTTTTAGCTGCATTTCAGATGAGTTGTCATCAATCACTTCTTGATAGATCTTCTCTTCTGTTTCTAGGTTTTGTAGATTAGACATATTGTCCTCCTTTGTTAAGTTTATATACAATATTAGTTGACATATCTTATATTGTCAAGTAATATAATAGGTGAACTTAACAAATAAAGGGAGGCTAACATGCCAAACATTACACAAGAAAACGACATACCTGTCATGGCTCTTACTGCTGACATCTCATCGCAAGATGTAGAGATCATCATGGGGCTTATCAAACTGTTGGTTAACCAACGAAACGGGACAGCATCTGATGATGAGACGATGAGACTTCGTGACATCAAGAGCGCGCTTCGTGAAGGGTTGCTTCAACATAACCTAGACCAACACAATCAAATCCAATAGGTTGTCCAAGCCTTAGAGCCTTTGCCTAGCGTACATGGTAATCAAACCAACAACGAAGGACAAAGGCTCTTAAACTCGCGCTCGTTACTTCTGTGCGTCGCCCTGACAAGCTAGCAAATGGGGGGGATGAACGAAACGAAGTGGAGTGTGGTCGTAGACCCATCCCCCCCATTTGCTAGCTTGTCTATCTTTATCTTTAGAGCAAAAAACAGACAGACAAAAAATATCCAGAAAATTTGACATTTTTAAACACCGCTTATATAACAAAAAGGGTTAGGAGTCCCTGGGCCACCGTCAAATTTTATATATGAAAAAAATCTGCATCACTTGTAATCGGACACTTCCACAATCGGAATACTACAGCGAGAAACGTAATGTTTGCAAACGGTGCACCTCTTTTCAAAGAAACGTTGCAAGGAATCATACGCCAGAATCATATCTCGCTGTGGTGTATCACAAACTAAAAACAGCAAGAGTAGATATGGAATGGGATATTGATATAGACCACATAAATAAACTGTGGCACAAACAAGAAGGATGTTGTGCTTTATCAGGTGTGTTTATGACATGGCATGGAGGCGAAGGACGACAGGATCTTAATGCCAGTATTGATAGAAAAGATCCTAACAAAGGATATATAATAGGCAACGTGCAATTAGTGACACAAAGAGTCAACATCATAAAACACACGCTAGGAGAAGGTGAGCTTTATTGGTGGTGCAAAAACATAGTACACAACAAAGAAAATGCCAATTAAATTTAAACCCTCAGAAAAAAACTATGATCGCAGGACTGGAAAGACTACGGTAGTGCATCATTGGATGAGAGGAACACCGACCAAGGACCTGCTAGAAGCGCTTGAAAAAGAAAACACCAAGCCAAAAATAAAACATAAAATAAGATTAGAATTGTTTCGCAGAAAAAAAAGTGGTTAACTATGGATATTGATTTGGAACGTTTGGCGGAGCAATACCCGGACGCAACGAAAGAACTCATTGAATTGACAGAGGCATTACGGACCAAACAACTCCAACGCAATGGCGCAGAAAGCTTTCTGACGTATGTCAAACACATGTGGCCAGATTTTATTGAAGGACGCCACCATCAGATTTTCGCTGAGAAACTTGAACAAGTTGCTCGCGGCGAGGTAAAACGTTTAATTATTAACATGCCACCTCGTCATACAAAAAGTGAGTTCGCAAGCACTTACTTTCCATCATGGATTTTAGGGAGAAATCCAAAACTTAAAGTCATGCAGATTACACACACAGCGGAACTTGCCTTTCGTTTTGGTAGAAGAGTTAGGGATTTAATTGATTCTGAAGAATATCAAACAGTTTTTCCAGGGGTAACGCTTAAAGCAGACAGCAAATCGGCAGGACGTTGGGAAACCAGCGGTGGGGGCGAAGCGTTTTATTCAGGTATCGGCGGTGCCGTGACTGGACGGGGTGCGGATTTGCTGGTTCTCGATGACATTCACTCGGAACAAGACGCTTTAAGTCCAACGGCCTTGGACAACGCATGGGAATACTACAGCTCTGGACCGCGACAGCGTCTACAACCGGGTGGGGCTATCGTAATTGTGATGACAAGATGGTCGACCAAGGATTTAACAGGCAGATTATTGGCAAAACAGACGCAAGATCACGCAGATCAGTGGGAAGTAGTAGAGTTTCCAGCCATTTTTCCAGAGTCAAACAAACCTCTATGGCCAGGCTATTGGAAAATTGAAGAATTAGAGGGTGTAAAAGCGTCTATTCCAGTGTCAAAGTGGGAAGCACAGTGGATGCAGAACCCAACTTCGGAAGAAGGAGCGATATTAAAGCGAGAATGGTGGAATACTTGGAACAAAAAAGAGGTTCCGCAGATGCACTACGTTATTCAAAGCTACGATACGGCGTTTAGTAAAAAAGAAACCGCTGATTTCTCTGCTATTACCACTTGGTGCGTGTTTCATCCCGAAGAAGGATCACATCGACCCTGTTTACTACTTCTAGACTGCAAAAAAGGGCGGTGGGACTTTCCAGAACTTAAAAGAGTCGCATACGATCAGTATAGTTATTGGGAACCAGACACAATTATCATCGAAGCAAAGGCATCGGGTATGCCGCTCACCGATGAATTGCGTCAAGCGGGCATACCTGTTGTAAACTACTCACCCGGAAAAGGACAAGACAAGATTGCGCGTGTAAATTCTGTTGCACCTATACTCGAATCGGGCATGGTCTATGTGCCAGACACGCGTTGGGCGGAAGAACTCGTCGAAGAATGTGCTGCATTTCCTTTCGGAGATCACGACGATTTGGTAGACTCAACAACTCAGGCTCTTTTGCGCTATCGACAAGGGGGATTTATTGGTTTAGAATCAGACTATGATATGCAGGACAACGAGCCTCGCAGAATCAGAGAATATTATTAAGAGGAATTGAAATGGACAAAGGCGAAAAGATCAAGGACCAAGGAATGGTTCCTTACGCAAAACAAAAAACCGTAGCAACCAGCAAAGGGCCAAAGCCCGGCGCAGGCAAAGGTAAATCAAGAGGCAAAGGCGCAGCAATTAGAGGCACCAACTTTACAGGCGTATATTAATGGCTATAGGCGAGAACAAGCCGACCAACATAGACAGAATTTCTGATTTAATCGACTTAGAAGTTGAGTCTGGTCAAACAGTAGAAATCGAAGAACCAATGTCCATGGACAACGGTGCTTCGGTCATGTTTGCAGAAGACGGAACAGCGGAAGTAGATTTTAGTCCAGAAGAAATGCAAATGGATTTTATGGATCAAATTCCATTTGACGCAAACTTAGCAGATTATTTAGAAGAAAGCGAACTAGGACTCATTGCCAATGATTTAGTCGGAGACTTTGACGAAGACCATGCAAGTCGTGGCGAATGGGAGCAGACTTATGTCGAAGGACTAGACTTACTTGGTTTTAAATACGAAGATCGGGACCGTCCATTTCCCGGAGCAAGCGGTGTTACCCACCCCCTCCTAGCAGAATCAGTTACACAATTCCAAGCACAAGCGTTTAAAGAGCTTTTACCCTCAAAAGGACCTGTAAAAGTTCGTGTTATGGGCATGGAAACACCTGAAATAGAAGCGCAAGCAGAGCGTGTTCAAGAGTACATGAATTACCAAATAACCACTGAAATGCAGGAATATACCCCTGAAATGGACCAATTATTGTTCTATTTACCTCTTGCAGGGTCCGCATTTAAGAAAGTTTATTTTGATCCAAGCAAACAAAGAGCAGTCAGCACTTTTGTACCAACAGAAGATTTAGTTGTTCCGTACACAGCAAGCGACATTGAGACTTGCGAGCGCGTAACACACATTGTCAAAATGACATACAACGAAGTCCGTGCGCAACAGCTTGCAGGATTTTACAGAGACATATCAATTGAACCGTCCGAGACAAACATAGAAAGTAAACCTCAAGATAAAGTAGACGATCTTGAAGGTGTGTCGGCAAGCGGTGCAACAGAAATGATGTATGAGCTTTTGGAGTTTCATGTGTCCATGGACATACCAGGATTTGAAGATCCTGACGGTATGCACATTCCTTATATAATTACAATTGACAGAACATCTTCTAAAGTTTTGTCCATCCGTAGAAACTACGATCCAAATGATCCTCTAAAAAGAAAGACTCAATATTTTGTTCATTACAAATTCCTACCAGGATTGGGTTTCTACGGATTCGGACTTATTCACATGATTGGTGGCTTGTCTAAAACTGCAACTGCGGCTCTTAGACAACTAATAGATGCAGGAACTCTAGCCAACCTTCCTGCTGGATTTAAAGCAAGAGGCCTTAGAATCAGAGACGATGAGACTCCGCTAGAGCCTGGAGAGTTTCGTGATGTCGATGCACCGGGAGGCGCACTTCGAGATTCTTTAGTACCACTACCTTATAAAGAACCATCGCAAACATTGCTCGCATTAATGGGAACTTGTGTTGAAGCGGGACAACGCTTTGCTTCTTTAGCAAACCTACAAATCGGCGAAGGTAATCAGGAGCTACCAGTCGGTACGACTATGGCTTTACTAGAGCAAGGCACTCGTGTCATGTCGGCAGTACACAAACGATTGCACTATGCGCAGAAAACAGAGTTTCAAATATTAGCAAGATTGTTTGCTCAATATCTACCACCAGAGTATCCGTACCTTGTTGCTGGCGGAAACCAGATGATTAAACAGCAAGACTTCGACAACCGCGTTGATGTTATTCCTGTTTCTGATCCTAACTTCTTCTCAATGAGTCAAAGAATTTCACTTGCGCAACAAGAACTACAGTTGGTACAAAGTAATCCAGACATACACAACATTAAAGAATCCTATCGCAGAATGTACGAAGCGTTAGGAACAGAAAACATTGAAGCACTGTTACTGCCTGATCCTCCACCTCCCGCTCCTATGGATCCAGCGCAAGAAAACGGTGCAGCCATTACGGGAGCGCCATTGATTGCTTTTCCAGAGCAAGAACACATGACGCATATTGAAGCACACATTGCACTAATAGAAAGTCCTGTGGCCATGATGAATCCAGCAACGGTTCCGTCTTTGGTGTCACACATTTTTCAGCACATTTCAATGGAAGCACAAAAAGTTGCCGACGAGCAAATGCCTGAACAACCTATGCCACCAGCAAACGGTATGATGCCACCACAAATGCAACAAGGAGGACCCGTGCCTATGGGTGGACCACAACAACCGCCTCCACCAAATCCAGAAAAAGAGGCGTTAAAGGCGAGTATAGAAGTAGAGCTTATGGAAACAATAATGCCTTCTCTGGAAGAAATCTTGACACCACCCGATGATGGAGTGGTACAATTAAAACAACAAGAGCTTCAGATACGAGCGCAAGAAAATCAAGACGACAAAGAAATTGCTGAGAAAAAACTAAAACTTGAAACAGCAAAACTTGTGCAGAAAGACGAGTCTGAAGAAGAAAGAATTAAATCTCAAGAAGACATTGCAGCACTAAAAGCAAATGTTGAGAGAGAGCGCATAGCTAAAGACATGAAAAAAGATAAATAATGCCAAGACAACAACAACCTAAATATTCAGTAGATCCTTTTGGTATGCCTTTTGGTCCTGGTCATCCGTTATACGACCCCGTAAAAGACGATGGAAAAAAAATGACCCCAGAACAAATTGAACAGATGATTGCAGATCAACTAGCTGGGCAACAAGGCGTGGCTTCTTTGGCAGAAAGAATAAGTCAACATCTTACTTCAAGCAGTAATCCTGAATACATGAAAGAGTTTGACACAAACCAAGATGGCAAACTTAGCACTCAAGACATAATTTTTGCAAAACAGTTTGACGCTGGTTTGAGAGATCCAGAAACTTTAGAAGCGATACAAACCCAAGAACAACCAGACTTGTCTGGGTTTACAACACAAGAAGACCTAGATGCGGCAATTCAATCGGCACTAGCCGGACAAGACTTTAGCGGGTTTGCCTCACAAGCCGATATTCAAGAAGCTTTGTCAGGTTTCCAAACAGGACCAGATAGAATATCTATAGAGCAGATGATTGGGGATGCTATTGGAGGGATGCAAGGACCTGATCTTAGCGGATTCGCTTCTCAAGCGGATATCAACGAAGCTTTAGCTGGACAAGATTTTAGCGGATTCGCTTCTCAAGCGGATATCAATGAAGCTTTAGCCGGACAAGACTTTAGTCAATTTATGACAGCCGCTGACGCAGAAGAGTTGTTAAGAAACATGGATACCAGCGGTATTGAGGCAAGTCTTTTACAAAAAATGGGCACCGCAGACATGCTTACAGACGAGCGTATGCAAGAGGCTATAAACCAAGCGTTAGGAGGAGCAGGTATTTTAGGAGAAGAAGATATTTTGCGTATACTTTCTGACCAAGGCGGACCCGATCTATCTGATTATTTAAAAACAGGGCAAGCAGAACAAATGTTTGTGGGACAAGAACAAGTTGAACAGATGATCGCAGACGGATTGGCTCAAGGACTTACCCCAGAACAAATTCAGGCTATGATTGCCGATGCAACAGGCGGTCAGATAAACGAATCAATGATACAAGAAATGATTGCTGAAGCTATGGCTCAAGCCGGAACCGGAGGACTTACAGAACAAGCCGTTCAAGATATGATTGACGCCACTGGACAAGGAGCAAGCATGGAGCAAATTCAAAACATGTTGGGAGAATCAGGCTATCTCACACAAGATCAAATACAAGCCATGATACAAGAAAGCGCTACTCCAGGTTTTGATCCTACAGGTTTAGAGGAAAGACTGGCTACTTTAGAAACAGGCGCAGGTAGCGGAGGTTTTGATCCCACAGGTTTAGAGGAAAGACTGGCTGCTTTGGAGGCAGCGGGCGCAACTAATACTGGCGGAGGAGCTACTGAAACAACTCCGTATGTACCGCCCGATTCAGATCAGTACAAAGTATCGACTGGACCTTATGGCTATAATCCATACCAAAGTGGACAATACCAATCTGATCCTTATGGACCTTCTGGAGTTCCAAAAATGGGAGGGGTTACAACTCTTCCAACTCCTGACGGCTACACAATTTATAATCCTTATATGAAACAAAGCTAGGAGACAAAAATAGACATTTTAGAGTTCGCGACAGCTGTGCAGCGCGCAATTGGGAAAAAAGAGCAGCAGATACAAGAAATGATGGCCAATGGTGAAACAAAAGATTGGTCGCATTACCGTAATCTGGTCGGTCAAATCGAAGCGCTAAACTTCATTCGCGAAGAAATTAGAACCATTCTTAAAAATCAGGATATAGAATAATGGCTAAAACAGCGCTAGAGCAAAAATGGGCTACAGAAGAGTCCGAAAAAACCCCTTTAGAAAAAGTATATGACGAAGGCATTGAACTCGATCCAACTAAGGTAGGAGAAGATTTATTAGAAAGTCTTCCAGAACCAACTGGATGGAGAATAATGATTCTTCCTTTTAGGGGACAAAGAAAAACAAAAGGTGGGATTGAGCTTACTGACGAAACACTCGGAAGACAAACACTCGCTACTGTTTTAGGCTATGTTTTAAAAGTAGGTCCTTTGGCCTATAGCGGAGAAAGATTTTCAACTGGTCCTTGGTGCGAAGAGGGTGATTGGGTAATGTTTGGACGTTACGCAGGATCTCGTTTTCAAATCGACGGCGGTGAAATAAAAATACTCAACGACGATGAAATCATTGCAAGAGTACCTAACCCAGAAGCAATTCTGCATCAATTTTAACATGAGGAAAAAATCATGCCAGAGCATAAACTAAACTTAAATCCTGCGGAAGAGCTTGTACAGATTGACGATACAGGCCCTGAAGTAGACGTTGAAATAGACGAAGACCAAAATGCAAATTTTGAAGCACAGCCTGTAAAAGAAAATATTTTAGAGGCAATGCCTGAAAAAGAAGAAGTAGAAGAAGAAAAAGTAGAAGATGAGCACGAAGAATATAGCAAAAGCGTAAAGAAACGAATCGGCAAACTCACTGCAAAACTGCGCGAAGCAGAACGTAGAGAAGAAGCAGCCACTAAATACGCTCAAAATGTACACAAAGAAAACGCAACACTTAAAGAACAAAAACAGAACATTGACGGAAATTATATTCTTTCTGAAGCAAATAGAATTACAGCTGAAACAGAAACTACAAAAAATCTTTTACAAAAAGCAACCGAAGAACAAGACGTAGAAAAACAAGTACAAGCACAACAAAAATTGGCGGCTTTGGCGGTTGAGGCTCAACGCGTACAAGCACTTAATCAAAGAAGAGCTGCACAAAAGCAGACAGCGCCAACACAAGTTACACAAAATTTTTCACAGCAAGGAGAGCAACAAACAGCTCCTATGAAACCCGATCCCAGAGCAGAAGCTTGGGCAGAAGACAATTCTTGGTTTGGAGAAGATCGTGCAATGACCATGACTTCTTTTGCAATTCACGAAGATTTGTTGAACGAAGGGTTTGACGCGACAAGCGATGAGTATTATAGTGAGATAGATAAACGGATTCGAGATGAGTTTCCCCATAAATTTGGAGAAACATCTCAGCAAAGCCGTCCCGCTCAAGCGGTAGCGCCAGCTAAACGCAGCGCTAAAAGTGGGCGCAAGTCTGTGAGACTCACACCTTCACAGGTAGCAATAGCAAAAAAATTGGGTGTGCCTTTAAATGAGTACGCGAAATATGTTGAATAAACGTGGAGACAACAATGGCAAAAAAAGATAAAGTCGACGCAAGTCGCGAACCACGCGAAGCCCAAACTCGCGAGAAACAAGAAGCGAGAAAACCTTGGGCTCCACCATCCGCTTTGGATGCACCGAATCCTCCTGAAGGATACGTTCACCGTTGGATCAGAATGGAAGTTAGAGGTTATGATGATCGTAAGAATGTCATGGCTAGACTTCGAGAAGGGTGGGAGCCTGTGAGAGCAGACGAATATCCTGATTTTGATGCACCAATCGTTGATGAAGGTAAATTTCAAGGAGTCATAGGTGTTGGCGGATTGATTCTTTGTCGAATCCCAATCGAAACCGTCCAAGAAAGGACCGCTTACTTTACAGCAAAGGCAGAGGGACAAATGGACGCAGTAGACAATGATTTGATGAAAGATGGAACACATCCTAGCATGTCAATTAGTAAACCTAATAGGCAATCTCGCGTAACAATTGGCGGAACTCAAGGTTCTTCACAGAACTAAGGGTTTTTAATAATAATTCTTGAATAGAGGAAAAGTTTAACATGGCAAACGTAGACAAGGCTTTTGGTCTAAGACCTTATAAAGGCCTTAATGTTGGTTCAGCTGTACAAGAAGCTAATAAATACAATATTAACCCATCTGGTTATGGCACAAGCATCTTTCAAGGTGACTTGGTTATTTTCAATGGCGGATATATTGAAAGAGCAGCAGCTTCTTCAGCTAACATAGTCGGTGTGTTTTCACACTGTTACTATGTGAACTCAAGCGGTGAGCCTACCTTCTCGAATTACTATCCAGCTAGTACAACGGCACTCGGAAGCGGAGACATAGAATGTTATATCTATGACGACCCAAATCAGATGTTTATTGTACAGGCGGACGGTGCTTCGGCTGTAACATGTATCGGTAGAAATGCTGATACTGACGGTATTGGTGGTTCAACGACTACTGGTGTTTCCACTCGTGAACTCGACTCTAGCACTATAGCAACAACGCAAGGACTACAACTTAAAATCGTTGGTGTTGTTCAAGATGATAATAACGGAGATCTCACAGCGGACAATGCAAACTTGGTTGTAATAATCAATGAGCACGCTTATAGAGGTCCTGTTGCAGGAACGTAAGGAGTAATTTAAATGGCAATTAGTAGAGCACAATTGGTAAAAGAATTGCTTCCTGGTCTTAACGCACTATTCGGACTAGAGTACGACAGATATGACAACGAACATGAAGAAATTTATGACGTAGAGTCAAGTGATCGTGCTTTTGAAGAAGAAGTGATGTTGACTGGCTTTGATAGCGCGCCTGTTAAATCAGAAGGAGCAGGAGTTGCATTTGATCAAGCGCAAGAAGCGTTTACATCAAGGTATACTCACGAAACGATTGCTTTGGCTTTCTCAATTACTGAAGAAGCAGTGGAAGATAATCTGTATGACAGACTATCTGCAAGATATACTAGAGCACTAGCTCGTAGTATGGCTAACACGAAACAAGTAAAATCTGCATCTGTCTTGAATAGAGCGTTCAACTCAAGTTATGTAGGCGGCGACGGTAAAGAACTTTGCGCAACAGACCACCCAACTGTGGGCGGTGCTAATTTGCGTAATGAGCTTTCTACTGCAGCTGACCTAAGTGAAACTTCACTTGAACAGTCTCTAATCGACATCGCAGCATTTACTGACGAGCGTGGTTTGAAAGTAGCTCTTCAAGGAATGAAACTAATTATTCCTAAAGAACTACAGTTCACTGCTGACAGAATCTTGAACAGCCCTGGCAGAGTTGGTACATCTGATAATGATATTAATGCAATGAAAAACATGGGCATGATGCCTGAAGGTTACGTTGTAAACCATTATCTTACCGACACAGATGCTTTCTTCATTAAGACTGATTGTCCAAACGGTTTCAAAATGTTTAACCGTTCACCAATCAGAACTTCAATGGAAGCTGATTTTGACACTGGTAACGTGCGCTATAAGGCTAGAGAAAGATACTCTTTTGGATGGAGTGATCCAAGAGCAGTATTCGGAAGCCCTGGAGCATAACCAAATATGGAACCTCGCCGGGGGTTTCTTACTCAACCCGGCACACTTTCTCTTCCTTTTTCCCATCTTTCCAAGTAGTATGTAATGTACTAGGGTTAACTTGTCCTACAGACTGACCTAGCAGACAAGCCAAGACGGTAGGACTTATTTTTTTCTCAGGAGGAAAATTATGGCTAAATCAACCTTTTCAGGACCAGTACAATCACTGGCTGGATTTATTTCAGCGGGAAACGCTAACGTAGTTAGTCTAACTGCTGATACTACACTTACAGTAGCTGCTCACGCAGGCAAAGTATTAATAACCAATGACGCAGACGGTAAATTTACTTTACCCTCTATCGTTGCAACTGCTCCAAGCAGTGACGATGACCCAAGTCAAACAAATAACCTAGGCGCCACTTTCACATTTGTAGTTGTTACAGCAGCAACAGATATGGACATCAAAACTGACGGCACAGACAAATTTGTTGGTGGTCTTTACACTGGTGTGGATGATGCAACAGGAAAAACTTTTATTTCTGGTGCGAGCAATGATGTCATTACTATGAACGGAAGCACTAAAGGCGGACTAGCTGGTAGTATTGTAAAAGTAACTGCAATGGCTTCTGCTAAATATGCAGTAGAAGGAATCATACTTGGTTCAGGTACTCTAGTTACTCCATTCGCTGACGCATAAGGAGGTAAACTATGGCTAATACAGTCACAGGCCCTACCATTCAATATGACTATGACAAAAAACTAATTGTTTATTGTTCAGTTTTATCAGACGGAAGCGCAAGTAGCACAACGTTGGTTGATGTTTCAGCATTGACAAAAAACAACGGAAAATCTTGCGCTCACGTTGCGCTGAGTAAAATTTGGTACACAGTAGGCGGAGGAACAGATGCTCCTGCTTCCCTAGATTGGGATGCAGACACTAACGTTACTTTTTTAACGCTTTCTTATGACAATATGTTTGACTTTAGTTCTATTGGAGGGTTGGTCAACACAGAAGCTACGGGATACAGTGGAGACGTTCTTTTCGTTATTCCATCAACTTCCGATGCAGGAAATGAATACACAGT
>Ga0098043_1000012_pt1 | contig 55060 bp, 42 predicted proteins | sample 9B_taG_FD_92581 | JGI IMG/M metagenome (GOLD analysis project Ga0098043, IMG submission 92581) | Marine viral communities from the Subarctic Pacific Ocean - 9B_ETSP_OMZ_AT15188_CsCl metaG | ecosystem: Environmental > Aquatic > Marine > Oceanic | place: Subarctic Pacific Ocean | collected 2015-01-10 | reverse complement strand
GAAGATGCGCAACAAGGCGACGCGGAAGCAAGTAAGAAAGTGCAAGACACACAGAACAAGGTTCCGGCGGTGAAGGTCGGGACTCCTAAGTTATTATCCGAAGACAGATTAGATTCACAATGGGATGCACTCTTAAAGAGGTTGGAAGTTAGGTGATTAAGTGCAAGCAATTTCCCTTGAAGCCATTGAAGAAATAGATTTTGAAGTAGCGAAGCGCGACTTCAAATTCTTCTTTGAGCAGATATTAGGGTTTCAACTTTCACATCATCACGAAAGATGGTACAACAACTTAGAACAACGCAAAAGATACTGTGTTAAGGCAGCGCGTGACCATGGTAAGTCAACTCTATTCCTTGGCTACATGCTATGGAAAACAGCATTCAACCCTAAGACAAAAGCCGTACTAATTTCACACAGTCTACATCAGTCTATACATCACATGCGCACGCTTAATGATTTGATTGATGGTGTACCGTTTCTTGCTAAAATGAAAAAAGCCGATTCATGGTCTAAAACATTTTTTGGTTTTGCTAACGGTTCTAACATTAGCGCGAAGTCTGTTGGCGGTGCTATTCGTGGTATACACCCCGACCTTATTCTATGCGACGACATTCTGTGGGGAACAACTGACACAGAACTTGCTCGCGTCGCTTCATGGTTTTACGAAGTTCTTGTCCCGACACTCCACCACACATCGAAACTAATGATAGTCGGGACACCGTTCACTCCAACTGACCTTTACACAGAACTTGAAAGTCGTGACGGTTATCTTGTTGAAACATACCCTGCTATCAATGCGCGGGGAGTTGCGCTATGGCCGGAGAGGTGGGATTTAGAATCACTAGATGCGCGTCGTGCTGATATGCCTGCGATTGCATTCGCTAGAGAATATCTTTGCGAACCAATGGACGATGTGTCTAGTTTATTCCCTTCGACAGTATTACAAGCCGCTAAAGACAACTCTCTTAAATTAATTAATCGCGAAACAGGTGACCCGGACGACCAATACTTTATCGGTTGGGACCCTGCTATTTCTAGCGACCGAGCGGCTGACTACACTGTTATGGTTGTACTTCGTCGCCCATCAACTAATCCCGAACTGCTTGAATTAGTTCATGCAGTTCGTCGTAAAAATATGGATTTCCGCACGCAAATTATGGAAATTCAAAAACTCAATGCCAAGTTTAGTCCCGATGTTATCGAACTTGAAGCCAACAATTTTCAGCGCGTCTTCGCTACTGAACTACGCGCAGACACAGACCTTCCTATCAAGACATTTATTTCCACACGCCAACGCCGTGAGTCACTTCTTATGGGTTTGGTGTTGCGCTTTGAGAACGAGCAAATACGATTACCATGGGGCGACGACCGTTCACGAACAATGATTAGTGAATTAGAGCGCGAACTGATGATGTTTGGTATGTCGAAAAAAGGTAAGTTAGACAGCATTGGTCGTCACGATGACTTTGCTATTGCTCTTGCCTTGGCTCATTGGGCCACAACGGAGTTCCGTGAGCGAATTGTTGACTTAGATGAAATAATGGAGGGGTTGTTAGATTGAGAAAAGAAACTAAACGGAGAGTATTGCAGCCAATCCGTAACGACGACCGACCTAAGATGGAGTTCAGCGACAAGCGGAGAGTATTAAAGCCGAAGCGCCGCCCTAAGATGGTACTTAGAGAGTCATTTGATGAGCCAAAAAAGATTAATCAAACAGCGACGGGTAATAACAACACACAGATTTCTGCTAGTGGTAATGTAAATACTAACCCACCTCAAGAACTAAATCCTATGGACTTGGCTATGGAGGAAATTAGAGCGGCAAAAGAACAGCGAGAAGCGCACGCAAAACAGTTTCAACAAATGATGAGTGGGTCTTTTGCTAACGCTTTTCCGCAAAATATATCTCAAGAAATGGCTGATATGATTGCTGCTTTCAAACTTCAAGGAATGTCTAACCAACAGGCAACAGAATTAGCAAGACAACAGTTAGGTGGTTAAAATGACGGAAGGTTGGTGGCATCTCTTGAAAAATACCCCTCTCGGTGATGAGGGTCGCGGTGGGCGCAAAGTGCAATGCCCTAAATGTAAGCGTTATTTTTACGGTGAAACCGGATTAAACAACCATAATTGTCAACCTGCGCGAGATTTTAGTCAACCTTTGAGCCTCGAAGAAAAGCGCGAAATGCAACAATTTCTTCAAGGGTTCATGACACAAACTCCAAGCGGTGATACTAATTGCCCTGCTTGTCAAGGGAGAGGAACTATTGATGAGGGCGACCCTTGCCCTATTTGCCGAGGTGGTTAATGATGACTGATTGTAATTGTGAATTTTGCGTAGGAACGAATGCGGCTTTTGGTTATCTTGAAAAGAAACTATGCCCGGCGGGTAAAGCCGCGGCAAAGCGTAAATTCAAAGTTTACCCAAGCGCGTATGCTAACGGATGGGCAGTTCAATACTGTCGCGGTAAATTCAAGGGTAAGAAAAAGAAGGGGAAGAAGAAATGAAACTCAAAAAAGATAAATGTTGTTGCGGTGGTACAAAAAAAACACCTTGTGTGTGCATGATTGAAGGGAATCAATGTTCTGCTAAATCACCTAAATGCCCATGTTATGCTTTGATGGATAAACAAAAAACTGCTTTGAAAAAGATGGTGCGCGTAGTATGACAGTTGAGAAGAACTTGAACCGATGGTTCAAGGAGAAGTGGGTGGATGTATCGCGCACAGGTAAGGATGGCAAGCATCCCCCTTGCGGTAGGTCAAAGGCTAAGAAAGGAAGCAAAGGCTATCCTAAATGTCGCCCTTCCGTCAAGGTATCAAGTAAAACTCCAAAGACTAGCGGCTCAATGTCGTCGGGTCAAAAGCGCGCGGCTACAAAGCGAAAGCGCAGTAAAAAACAAGGAGTGGGCGGTAAGCCTACGGTGGTGAAGATGGAATACGAATACATAATGCATGAACCAATAACAGCAGAAGAATTAGCAATGATGAATGATGATGACATATCGAAAGAAGTATCGTTCTGCGATTGTTGTTCACCGTTTGAGATAGCAAGTTCTGTGTTAAAAGCAAAAAAGAAAAGCAAACCGTTTCATGGGTATAACCCTAACAAACATGCTAAGACAGGTGGATTAAACGCTAAAGGTCGAGCCGCAGCAAAGCGTAAAACAGGCGCTAACTTGAAACGACCGGTGACAAAGAAACCAAGCAAACTCAAACCCGGTGGTAAAGCAGCGGGTCGCCGTAAATCATTTTGCGCAAGAATGAGCGGTGTTAAAGGACCGACCAGTAAAGGCGGTAAAAAAACACCGAAAGGCGCAGCGTTGGCAAGGTGGAATTGTTAAAATGGATGAGTATTGCGGGTGGTGTTACGCGACAGACAACCCGCAACCATTTGGATTTTGTAAAAAATGTTGGATTAAAGCAGGCAAACCGGAGGCGATGATAGTTGACAATAATTAATTTATTAGACATAGAATCTATGTTACTTTCACACCCTCTAATTAAAAATTCAATACAAGGCGCTAGTTTTGGTGACGCCCCTAAACCTGTTTCACAAGGACAGGGTGAGGCTAACGCAAATCCTGTGCCTGCCAAACCTAATGAAATAGAAGAAAAGAAAAAAGAAGAAGAAATGGCTATGAAAGTCAAACAGCAACTTGTCGCTAAAATGCCCGATGGTGGTTGGTTTCAATCTATGTTTGGACGAGGTGCTGAATCTTTAGTCAAAGACTTGAGAATGGCTAGACGCGAACATAAAAGTATGAAAGACGCTATTGATGAAGCAATTTACGCTATTCGTATCGCTAAGAAGCAAGAAGTTGATGCGACTTTGTCTTCATTAGAATGGATTGGTAAGCATGAATTAACTGTCAAATCTTTAGGTATTAGCGACCGTGATTTACAAGCACTTCGTAAGCATGGTCAAAACCGTGAGTATGCTCTTCGTCGCGCTTGCGTTCAATGGGAAAAGGCCAATGATGTCATCAGCAAATTATTATTGATTAACGGAGATTTCAATAACGACCAAAGACAACTGTGGGTAGATGCGCAACAGTTGAAGAAAAATGCTAAAAAAGAATGGAAAGGCGCGCTTCATTCAGTCGATAACATTAAAAAAACCGAAGCGATATGGTTGACTAAAGCAGTAAATGTGTTAGAAGATAGAGGTCCATTACCTGCTAAAGAAATATTTAATGGCATGAATGGGGTTAAACAGTTAACTACACAAAAATTAGCAACGCTGATGAAAATGCATGGCGTTGAATATAATATAGAAAAAGTGGGTACCGGTTGGGGTCTTGTCCGTGACGATACTGTTATTTTCAAAGATGTATGGGCTTACGCCGCAGGGTTCTTAGACGCTGATGGTTATATCACTATTACAAAGAGGCTTGAGCCAAGAGCAGGTTTTATCGCTACCGGTGAACGAGGGAAGATGCATTGTGAGCAATTACACAAAGCACTTGGTTGTGGTGTGCTTCAAACTGATTTGAAGATACACAAGAATAGTAGACGAACACAACATAGATTACAGTTTTATAGTGAAGACCATTTAAGAAAATTGATGAAAGGCATCCGACCGCATCTTCGCATGAAGAAAGGGCAAGCGGGTGCTGTAATTGAGTTACTTGATTTGCGCGGTCGTAAAACCGACATTATCAAGTCAAGGCGAGATGAGTTGTTTCGTATCGTTAAATGGTTGAATTGGAAAGATGTGCCGGACAAGCGCGAAGAGTTGTTGAAGGAGTGGAACATTGATGAAGCGGGAGTTCTAGCAATGTTTAGTCGGGACGGCGAAACCCTGCGTCTAGTTGACGACGCCAACCGACTTGTGGAGATGATGTAATGGCAGAAGAAAAAGGATTGGTCGGTCGATTTTTATCAACATTGACTAGCCCATTCCGTAGAAGAACAACCCCCGAACCTATAATGCCGCTTTGGAAGAGCGGTATTCAAGAACCTGTATTAGTACAAGGTGTGTCTATACCTGCTTTGTACGCTACGGTTCAAGAATCTATAATACTGAGAACGACTATCAATACTTTATGTCAAGAGATATTTAGACGCGGTTATTATTGGGAGAAAAAGTTTCACAAGAAGTGTAATAATTGCGGTGAAGAATATCAACACGATACTGTTGACAATTGCCGTATATGCGGTAACGAAGACTTTGATAGCCCCGATGCTGACCAAATTATATATCCGCGTTGGTTGATGAAACAACGCAACAGTATGGACCAATCTTTCATAGAAGTAATGAAAGAGATAGAATGGGATTTAGATATTGTAGATGATGCTTTCTTATTACTTATTAAAGAATATTTTATCGACCCCGATAGTGGTGAAATAGAATTTTTCCGTATCAAAGAATTAGTCCGCGGTGACCCGACATTTATGCGTATTGTAGCAGACAAAGCGGGTAAGCGCGGAGGTAGGTATTTGCTATGTCCTGTTCATCGCGACAAGACATACCCTCACAACGGCGACCATAAAAAATGCGATGTATGTTCACTACCTCTACAAGATGTTCAATACATTAACACAGCGGGGAGTGGTAAGACGCAATACTATCTTGACGGTGAGGTGTTACACTTGTCTAAGTTTAATCCGTCTAAGTTGTACGGGCGTTCTCCTGTCGCTAGTATGTGGAGGCAAGCGCAATCACTTACAGCAATGGATAATTACATTTATCTTGCGTATCAAAAGAGAAGAATACCTAGAGGTATATTAGCAATCACTACCGATAACATTCAATCAACTGCTTCATTTTGGAAAGGTGCAGAAGAAAAGATGGAGCGCGACCCACATTATATACCAAAAGTCGGCGTTGAGTCAGCATCGGGTCGTGGTAAAGTTGAGTTTGTTCGTTTCATGGACAGTCTTGATGAGATGCAATACGCACAAGTTCGCGACGAAATCCGAATGCGTATAGCGGCATTCTACGGCGTTTCTAATGTGTTTATGATGGATGCCGGTAAATCCGGCGGTCTTAACAATGAAGGTATGCAAATTCTTGTCACAAACCGAGCAGTTGAATCCGGTCAAAAATTATACTCGCGAGAACTATTCCCAAGAATGCTTGAGCAAATGGGAGTTGAAGATTGGACTTTGACTCTTTATCCGAATGAGGAAGAAGATGAAATAACACGACTTAGACGCGATGAGCAAGAAGTTAACATCGCACAGCGTATGCAACAACTTGGTTTCCAACCGGAGTTGACCGAAGACGCAGGCCGTGATATACGCTTTGTCTACAAAAAACCCGACCCGCAAGAAGTTATGCAACAACAACAAGGCGGCGCGGCGGGTGGAATGCCTCCGGGTGGCGGAATGCCTCCGGGTGGCGGAATGCCTCCACCAATGCCACCGGGGGGCGGTGGCATACCTCCACAGGGCGGGGGCGCGATGATGCCACCGGGGGCAGGGGCTTCTCCTCCGGGCGGAGCGCCCCCTCCGGGCGGTGGTCAAATCATGATGATGGAGAAAGGCGGTATGGTCGGTCTTGGTGAAGGAACAGGGCAACGCGATAACGGACCTGCTCCTATTAGTTCCGAAACTCATCAATCCGGCGCACCTTCTTCCAAGAAGAATCAACGCGGAAGTGAAAAAACTCCATTAGAGCAAGCACTCGATAGCGTTCAAGCCGCGAAAGACCCTACAAGTAAAAATAAAGAAAGTGGTTTTTAGGGATAAGTTAAAGACTTAGGCTCGCTTGGTCAGTCGCATGAGCCTATTACATAAGATGGACCCGATGGTTCGTAAATTAGAAACTGCGCTATCCGAATTCAAAGTCGCGCTTGCTAACGACGACCTTGTATCAGCAGAACAATTTTTGCGAAGTATACAGACTACAAGCGATTTTTTAGCAGACGATGTTACTGCAATTTACAAGTCCGAGAACGGAGGCGACAAAGTTCTTGGAGTTAATGACAGATTTGCCGGAGGATTCCCTGTTGCGCAATTTAACAGTACGCAAGGTGTTATCGCTAAATCTAGTGACAGACCAATGGGTTATATCGGGCCGGATAGAATAGGTTCACATTTCAAGAAACAAGGACAGGTGTGAGTATGGCAGAAGACACCGATGCTATGGTGTTGATGAAAGCCCTCATCACCAAGATGGAGTCGATGGATGCTGAAATTACATCTATGCGTAAAAGCATTCACACCCCGGAATTGTTACTAAAGAGAGCGGGTTTTGTCCGCGCTAAGACTCCTGCTAATGAAGATGTTTGGGGTGACCCGTTACGCGGTGACCGAGATGATGTCATCAGCAAAGCCGCAAACGCTATTGACGACGCAGGTATGAGTATGCCTGCGTCAAACGAAGAATGGCACGATATGGATTGGAGCGAAATTCACGCGATGGCTAACACCGCCGCAGAAGCAGAAGGAAGGAGGATTGACCAATGAAGCCAATGAAAGTTGAAGCAGGGCAACTTGCCCCCGATGTAGATGAATTAATTGAGAAAGCAAACAAACTTATGCAAAAGGCTGAATCAAAAGAGTCCAAAGAGTTCGGCTCTACTAATGCTGATGGTTTTGAAAGAGTCAATGGTGTAGAAAAAGTTAGACCGGGCTACTATTGGACTAATCAACAAAAAATAAAAGTCGAAGATGTTAAGCGTCAAAAACCAAAGGCTGAGAAAGCCAATCTTAAAACACACTCCGGCTATCCTAATGTAGTTGAAATGCGTGAAAATAAAGCAGGTGACCCATCCGATAAGAATCCCGAAGGAGCATACAATCTCACCGAATTTTATTGAGGTGAAGAAGTGTGCGTGACAATGACATTCGGTACCACGATAGAGTAGTCAAAGACTTCGTACGCGCTTTGTTTGCTAAGCAAGATTGTAAAAACGAAGCCACGGATGTTTTGTTTAGCGCGCTTAATTTATCTCGTAAAAACTACACATACGCGCCTTTAGTAAAAGAGGCGCAGAAAATTATTGAAAGTTTGCCTTACAAAGATGAGGCGAAAATTATTACTTCAAAAGACACAAGTTTTGAGCCTTCTAAAAAAAGACATCACAAGGGTCTACCTATTTTTCACATGGAGGATTGGGATAAAGCAGTTGAAGACGGTAACCTAAAAGCGTTAGATACTATGGTTAGGCGTAAAGCCGGTTGGCGATACCAAACCATTCCTAACATTGATGATTACAGTCAAGATGAGATAAGAACAAAGCATCACAAAATACACGCGTTAGGTCTACACCCTAACTATAATGACGAGATAGGTTCCTACTCTTCGCAACCTTTGTTTCATAAAATGATAAGACATTTGTATAAAAATAACGGAGCGCAGGCCAAAAAGTTAGATAAAGAAATGAAGAATGTTGCTAAAAATTTGCACTCTTCATTGAAAGCAGACCACTTGCTTACTAATTGGAACGGTGATGCGGTTAATCTACAATCAATTTATCAAATGGGGTTCAACGATTTCAAAAAAGATTATGCTGAGAAGTTCCCTCTAGTTGATGATGATGATTTGAACCCATATTTTCTTTGGTGTAAGAAATGGGAACATGAAGGTATACCTAGAGAGTATTTGTTTAGAAGCGCGTTTGATGAAAACGGTGCGCCTAAAACGCAAATAGCCGACGAACTTCATCAAATAGTAAAAGACAATCTTAGCATTCAATTGGACGATGGTTCATTTATCTCACCGGACATGGAGAGAATAGGCACAGACGCGTACAGATACGGTATATACATGTTACCGAATGATAAAATTAGAGAAGTCGAAAAGTGGATGATAGAAGGTGCTGATGACAAAGAGTTAAATGCAATATTTCCCGATATAAGAAAGGGCTTAGACATGAGAGGTTTCATGGCTCATCACACTAGATTAATGAACGGTGCTTTGAGAAACGCTTACTCAAGTCCATCTTTAAAAAATTCATTTAGTCATCGAACCGCTAATCGTTATTTAAATGACAGCGGCGAGGCTGAAATGTTAACTAATAGAAGTCAAAGGAAAAAATTAGAGTTAGAGGGAAAAATGCGCAACGGTAAAGGTTTTGACCAATTAGACCCTTCGACATACGCATCTTTATTCGACAGTTTAGACATTAATGGACTGATAGACAACACAGGGATGTTTGTTACAGGTGAGGGTAAGTACCCTCATTATGCCGAAGATATTTTTGGCGACCCGGAAATAGAAATGACTGATGAACCGCCTAACATGAAGTCTTTAATTCAAAACGGTTTTTTTGAAAATAATAAAGAAACCTTAGATGATATTATCAATCGTTCTAGCAACACTGTAATTGAAAACGCTCTTACAGGGTTGAAAATGTCAACTCTTGATGATTACGCTTTTACTCACAAATTTTCGGATGATTGGATAGATTCTAAAGACGCTAAACCTGCTTTGACTGCTCAAGGAATTCTAAGTCAATCGCTAGGCACACATGGTGGTTTAGATGGAGATTTCGATGACCTTCCGCAGTTAAGAGAAGAATCATTCCCTCAAGTATACTTTAGTAGTATGCCCGATGTTAAAATGTTACCAATTTTTAGAGGAATGAGAGATAAATTTAAAGGCGGCGCGAGAAGAAAAAATGTGTATGAAAAAACAGGTGACAAAATCATAGACGCGCAAACAAGAGATGATTTAGACAGGGCTTTAACAAACTCACCGGACAAAGAAGAAAAATTAAGCGAGTTTGATTCAATAATTTTCAACCCCGAAAATGATAGAGCAAACAGCGTTTCTATACCGATTGATACAGTCAACAACCCGGCAGGTCAAACTACACAAGCCTTAGCGAGAATGAATACTTCTTACGGGGAGATGGTCGATAAAAATCCTCAACCAAGGTCTACATCTTTGAAATCATTGTATTCTTTCTTTGGTCATGAAACTACATACTTACCAAGCGATTATGAAGAAGATATAGGGGTTCTAGGTATGGATGGATTACCCGACGAGATAGATAAAATATCATCACTCCCAATGACACAGATTAGTCAGTTGAGAAATAGAGCAAATGACAACGGGCATGACAAATTATTTCTCGCAGAACAGTTACACACAGGTGAACTGAACCATACTACTCATGATAAAAATAAAGCAGAAGATAGATTGTTGATACCGTTGGGGCTTTTTGGCGCGCATACAGGAATTCACGGTGAAAAAAATGAAAAAGCAATTGAGAACTTTAAACGAGGTAATATTCATCACGACCACCATGTCGACCCTTTAGGTCAAGACCGTGATGGTAAAAATGTAATCCACGAATTGACCGGCAATGATATGTCTACACCTAGTGGTAACGCTATCTACAACAGCGAAGACTATTCTCAATATCGCCAAAAGTCTAAAAATTTATTAGGCGATTATTCTATACCTAAACCTCTAGTTAAAAATTTATCTACCCGTAGACAACTGTTGACTGAGGTACAAAGACTAGACGAAGAGTATCAAAATCTTGATGATGAAGAACTTGAATTAGAATGGACTCAAAAAATGGCTAAAAAAATAAAAGATGGTGAACCGATTAATGGAACTAGCATTCACGGCACGCCTTATACTATTGGTCCATCTCGCGCATCTTTGCATCTTACTGATAAGAATGATATATTAAATCAAATGAGAGAAACAAGAGATGAGTCTAAAAAAGATATGTTAAGAGCGAGATTAGCGCAAATAAATAATCAAGACATCGAAAGACCAATGCTTTCCGAGCGAGAACATGCTGATAGAAAAATAAAACACGCGCATCAAACTCATGGTGTAACTCAAAAAATATTCAATGCTTTGAAACCTGCTCTTGAAAGATTACACCCCGGTTTGTTTGGTAAAGATGGCATGTCGGATGCGGAAAATAACCAAGCGTACATCGCTACTGGTTATTTAGCCCATGTCGCTGAACACATAGCATTAAATTTCTCACCGGATGAAATCTACAATTTGTTGAACGGCGACGCTTATCATGGATTTGATAGTGACACTAAAATAAATGAACACTTATCCGAAGAGGATATTACAGGATTAACAAACATGACAGTTCCAAGAGAAAGACGCATGAACGCTGACGGGTTTTTAAAAATCAAAGAAGGCCACTTTGACAATAAACAAACTCAAGGTCATAAATTGTTTTCTAAATTAGCCGAAGGTATAACAGGGAAACCAATTCAAAATCAATCTCAAATTCAAATTTTCAATACAATAATTGACCAAGTAGAGAAAGCCGCGCAAAACCAAGGGATAAGTTTTGAAGATGCTTTTATGGCAAGATACGCGCCTAGTCAAAAGACCGATAAAAAGCGACAATTAAATAGACCGACTCTCACTACTGACAAAAGAAGATTAACAGACGACAAAAGATTTGTTGATAGTTATGCTCAATATATGAACGACAATTCTCTTGTCGAAAGTAGTTTACCTAGCAACAGAAAAGGCTCTTCTTATGTTCATAACCAAGGAGGTATACACTCTTTCCACGACCATTTGTTAAATGGGGGAGGTAATGTCGAGGATGAAGATGGCAATACATTGAGTTTGAATCAAGAAAGCCAAGTCATTTACAATATGTTATTACACGCTATGGAACAAACAAAGTATGGTAGCGATGTTGGTTTCTTAGGTAGAAGCGTTAAACAAGGCGTAAATATGAAAAAACGAAGCACTATATTCCCAACAGGTTCTAGTAAAGATAGAAATAAAATGCAATCTTTAAGAAACTTAGCGCACATTTTAAACGACGAAACTTCACCTATTGCGGGGACTGTTGAAGTAAAACCCGACGAAGTGCCTGTCCGTGGTAATTCACTAGACGGTGCTAAATTACCTCCTGTATACACATCTAAGTTGTATAAATACGAACACGGTTATAATTGTAAACTTCCTATAAATATCAATATGGATGCGTTAAGAGATGGTGTTATGTTTACTGAAACTGAGAAGCACAATCAATCTTCACCAAGTAATAAAAGAATGAATTTATTTTTACCGGAGAACGCTATGTATAGTTTGAATCCTAATCTAAGACCTTACAACCCTGCCGCTTCTAACCACATCAATTATCAAACTTGGAGTCCTTCTATGGAAAGCAACCCTAACACTACATCCGGCAGACTCGCGGAAGGTGCAGGTAGTTTACAAGATAGCACTTTACTCACATCACTTGACAAGGTCATAGATGATAGTTTACTCTACAAAGAAGATGGTAAACCTCGACCTGTCAAATTTATGCATAGAATCTTTGACTTAGAAGACATGCAACATCTGCGCGGTTTTACCGGTGATTGGGTAATCAGTCTTTATCCTCAAGGTGAGCATGTTATCGCGACTAAGAAAGGTAAAAAATTAACAGCATATAATGATGAAGGTGAAGTTAAACTAAATAAAACATTGATAGAAGAAGTTGGTAGAGTGTATGAGAAGGACTTTGTAGTTCACGCTATTCTACACGACGACATGATGACAGTCGTTGATTTATTGAAGACTGCCGATGAAGACACTCATAACATGCCAACTAAAGACCGAATCCGTCATCTTCGCGCCCAATACGAATCTAGTGAGCATATCAAATTACCCGAACCAATCAACACAAAGCGTAGCGATGATGAAGGGTTAAAAGTTGCCATAGAGGGTCTTCGTAAAGAGGGTAATCAAGATATTCTCCTTAGAGATGCTAACGCTACTTACATGAAAGGAGAGCCGCGACATCCTAAGTGGGTGTTGTTAAGTAAAGAAAAAATGGTAGATGTTATCGTTTTATCGCGTAGCGGCAAAGGTTGTACGATAGGGGTCGGTCCACTCATGAACCCGGAAAATTATGGCAAACGCGCTCAACAGTTAGGCGACGAGCATTACATGAATGTCGGTAGTGCTAAATGCGGGAGAGGTATCAAGGTCGGTGATTACATAACAGTATCTTGTACAGGAGTCAGTGCGTCTAAAAATGAACACCCTGTGTATAGAATAAGGTCAGCCAAGGCAACTGAAAACGAACCATTAGCCGCAGATAGCGTTGAAACTTTGTCTATTCTATCCGGTGACCACCATGTTGCTCAAAGCGTAAAGATGTCTAAAGGCAACATAGTAATTACATTCGCCGCGTTTGATGATGAAGTTATTTGTAAGACAAAAAAAGAAGGAGATTATTGGGTAGTAGAACCTCAATCGACTGTGTGGGGTAACGATTATCTTGTTAAATTAGCGCGTGACCAAGAAGCGTATTGGGAAACTTCCGCAGCAGTTCTTCTGTATAAAAAGAAAGATAGAGAAGACCCCGAATACGATGAAGTTGACCCCGAAGCACCTGCGGGGCATACTAAAAAACCTAAGAAAGTGCTTGAAGAAGAAGAAGAATTAATCAAAAGAGGGCTTGAACTACTTGAGCGCGGATTAGATAACTTGTCTAAAGAAAAAATTACTAGCACAGGAGTGCAAGGATTAGGTATAGGATATGCGAGTCTTGACAGTTCTCCAAAGGGGCCTACTGAAAATATCCGCGACGATACTATGCCCGACTTCGACCCGCAAAACAGGCGCGACGATGAAATAAAACCTGCAACTTCAAAGAAAAAGAGTAGACTGCGAACAAGTCAAGGGGAAACTGCAACGCTAGAAGACGAAGGTGTCGTAGCGGTTGAGAACAGTTCCATTGATATACCATGAAATACTGTCGCGCTGTAATGGCTATTCTTGCGGCACCTAGTGCTTCGTCAAACCCTGTCATTTTGAAGGGTATTGGTGATGACCTAATTGTAGCAGGTTACGCATCAGTTGAGATGGTCGATAAGCAAGGTGATTTAATCACTCGCGGTGCTTTGAAAGATGCGTTTGGTGACTTTATGAAAGCAGATGGTTTTCGTAATGTTCAACTAGCACACTCTAATATTCAAGTAGGAAGTGTCATTCCTTCCTACACTGATTCAAGCGGTCGATTGTGGAAGTCCGAAGTAGACGACACAGGAATGTTCGTAGTCATTAAACTGCGCGGAGATATTGAAAAAGCCCGCGAAGTTGCATCCGAAATCCGTAAGGGAAGCCTGCGGTCATTCTCAATAGGCGGTCAAGCCTTTGAGCGTGTCAACAAAAGCGACCAAACTCGCGGTGATTACCGTGAAATTCGTCGCATGGAACTCCATGAGGTCACTATTTGTGAGAAGGGTATTAACCCCGAAGCGCAGTTTAGGATTCTCAAGGAAGACAAAGGTGATACTATGACGAACCCAATGAGCGAACTGCAAAGCGTACTTGAAAGGTTATCTAAGAAATTAGATAAAGAAGAGGACGACGACAAAAAGAAGAAGAAAGACAAAGAAGAGAAGGAAGCCGGAGATTTGGGTGGATTAGACCCGGATAACGACGGCAGACCCGGACCTTTCGGTAACGACGACGACGACGACGATGCGCCTAAACCAAAAAAGAAAACTCAACCCGAAGATGATGATGAAGATGATGAGGGGTTGGAAGAAATGATGTATGGAGAAGATGACATGACAAACAAAGCAGATGATATGATAACGACAGATTACTTGACTTGGTTAGAGTCTACCGTGAAAAGCGCAGGGTTTGACCCAAACGCGGCTCGCGACCACTTTAACAAAGGCTATGGACCGGGCGAAAGTGCTTTCGACATGAGAGGACAAGGTTCTCTTGAAGGAGCAGGCGAAGATGATTCCGGTAAAAGACCGCAACCTAACTTTGGTTCCGCTCCAAGTGGAAACAAGAATGTTATCAAAGGTGATTATTTGAATCATGGTAATGTTTCTTCATCCGAAGTTGAAGCAGCGTACGAGATTTTCAAAGCCGCAGCAGAAGAACAACAATTCAAGGCTGACCTTAACAACCAATTTACTGACAGATTCTTGAAAGAGCAAAAGTTTGAAGCGGACGCAATAGCAAAACAAGCATTTGATGCTCGCGCACCACTTGTTGAATTGCAGAAAGCAGTTCTAGCACTTAACGGTAGAATAGACAATGTATCAACAGAATCTACTCTAATCTCTAAGTCCGCTGATACTACTAGCGTAACTATTCCCGAAACTACTGAGTTAGCATCAATGTCGTGGGACGATGTCCACCGACTTGCTAATAAAGCGTTGACAGGAGGCGATTATTAATGGCAAGAAATTATGTAAGAACAGTACAAGACATGGAAAGATACTACTACGGCGGAGCATCCTCAACAGGGTACACCTACGGCTCCGGTGACATACTAAAGGCAGATGCGCCTCTACTATCATCCACAGCCGGAACATACCAAGCAATCTACGGCAGAAAAGTATGGTCACAATTGAACCAAGAGTTCAATGCCTTTTCCATACTACCTAAGAAACCATGGGAAAGAAGCGGTTGGAGAATTCTAACTTCGCGTGCTGACTTCACAAAGGGTGGAGGAATTGCAGAAAACGGAACTCTACCGGACACAAGCCGACCGGAGTTCTTGCATGTAGCAGCAAAGCCAAAGACTGTGGCTCACACCTTTGACCTGTCCGAAGTTAGCATGTTCCTATCCGACAAAGATGATGGAATGGGCGATGTTCGACAAGTTCTAAAAGAAGAAATGGGTAAGCATCACGCTGAACACATTAACAGAATGCTTCTTGAAGATGTAGACACACCTGTTGGTAACGACTTTGAATCTCTTGACAGATTGGTTTCCGACCCGGACAAGATGACCACAGGTACAGGCCATGTAAGTTCAACTACTGACCACGACATTTACTCTATTACCCGCGACGGAACAGCAGATTTCCACAGCGCAGAAGTTGATGTAGCGGCTAGTTCAAGCACTAACAGAAACCTATCTCTAAATCAAATGGACGGATTGTTTCAACAACTTTGGACCCGTGGTGGTAACCCGAAGGTTATCCTAACTGGTTACGACACTCTAATGAGAGTTCAACAACTTCTACAATCCCAACAAAGGTTCATGGACAGTAAGAGAATTACTCCAACTTACAACGGTGTAAAGGGTGTTCCGGGTCTTGAAGCAGGATTTATCGTTGCTACATACAACGGTGTCCCAATCATCCCAACCAAAGACATGCCTCAAGATGGTGCAGGTTCACTATCTCGTATGTACTACCTTGACACAGATTACCTATGGTTCCAAACTGCTATCCCAACACAGTATTATGAGTCCGGTATTGAAACCGGCGACCCATTCGCGATTAACCGTCTTGGACAAGAGGGGCTTTACAGAACTATGGGAGAACTATGGTGTTCTTTCTTTGGTGCTAGTGGTAGCATTCGTGATTTACAATGAGGTGATTAAGTATGGTAGCAATAACACATAGAGGAATAACATATACAGTAAGTAACGCAAACAGTCTAAGAGTCGAAATGGACTTAGGACTACAAGGTGGAGTCGACCAAGACGAAACCGCTTGGTTAGGAGCAAACTATCCGGGCGATTCATCTTTGACAAGTTCATTTGGTCCACAACAAACAGACCGAACAAACAGATTCAATCCACGATTGGTTGTTCTGCATGTTAACGGATTTGCTAATGACGCAACACTGACCCTATCCGGTCAATGCAGCGAAATTATGCACGCATCTGCTCAAGGTCTTGGTGCGGCTTGCGCAACAAACATCAATCTTGCACAATCAACTGCTGTTGGTAACGCAACTGTTGCAGGCGCACAAAGTGACGCCACTATTACTGTTGATGACTCTAGCGGCGGTGCTTCAACTGCGGTAGCCAACATCAGTATCGGCGACACAGTTCTTGACAGCGAAGGTGGACTTATCGGAGTTCTTGCGGGTGTTACATCCACAGTCTTGACTCTTGAAGCAGCACCGGGCTATACCGTTGGTGACAATGTAGTCATTCACAAGAGAACGCCTTTGATTCTAAAGAACGAAACAGGAACCACAGAATCAATGATGATTAAATTATTATTGGCATGAGGTGATTTCTTTGCCAACTATAACCTATAAAGGACCGCGACGAAGCGGCGCGAACATGGGTCGATTAGGTTGGTGGATTTGGGGTAAGCCGGTTGATGTATCAAGTGAATGGCTTGATACTAACCGCGCTGCTGTCGATGGAGCAGACTTTGTAATTGAAGGACATGCTTTTGAAACAGTAGATTTAGGCAACGATGGTCTACCCGACATGGGTTGGAAAAAAGGTGATATATTGACTTACATGGAAGAGAATAGCATTGAAGGTGCTTCATCTCTATCTACTAAGAAAAAACTACTCGCGGCAATTGACGCGCATCTTAACCCGTCCGAAGAAACTATAACCGAAGGCGAAGAAGCACAAACAACAGGAAGTGATGAATAATGGCATTTACAAGTGATAATAGACCACATACATTAGGCGATTTAATAGTAATAACAGGCACCGTAGCAAACGGCGATACAAACACAGACCTTAGCGATTTCATGAGCGAGATTCTTTTTGCTCAAGTATTAGCAATATCGGCTGGACCGGGACCAAAATTGGTCACAGCACTCGATGGTACTACTGTGCATTTTGAAGACCCCGCAGTTGCCGCAGGTGGAAAACTATTCGCGATTGGTAAGAGATAAGGTGATTCACCTTGTCCAATACCAAAGTGTTTGAGTTTACACCTAACGAGGCTTGTGAAACAGGCGCGCTTGTTGCAGGTGGAGTCCAAAAGGTTCTTGATGATTATACCGACAGCAAAACTGTTGAGAGTATAACATCATATACCATGCAGGGCAATCTATATGTTGTAGTCGTCACCTCATGAGGGTGAGCGACATGGATATAGAAACACTCCGCCGCCTTGAGAAGCAAGGTTGGAAGCAAGCAGAAGAGTCGATGGTCAAGACCGACGAGCAGGACAAGTTGAAAGGTGTTATCAAGCGTCAAAACATTAAGACGCGTAACATCCGAGATATTGTCAACATCGGTCAAGGTACCCGTTGCAGACATTGCGGTATGCTTCATTTCTGTTATCTTGAGCGTTGCGGTGCTTGTAAGAAGCCTATGGATTACAATCTCGGTAAGACCGAAGAGGTCGTCTAATGCCGACAGTATTTCAAACAGGAGAGCGAGAGGGTAGACCTCTATTCCCCGATAGGCTTTACTACACATCCGCGCAAAAGGTAGCAGACATTCTGCAAATTCCTTTACCCGACCCTGTCCCTATGTATCAAAACAACTCAAACACGCATGTTTTCATATCAGCGAGGGATTACCGATTAGTCGGTTTTGAAGTGGGGGACACAATTGAACTTACTTCGGACAACGAATTTCCTCATGAATGTGTAATAGCCTCAATAGCCGTCGCCACTTCCGGTAGCAATAAATTTGTCGGGTTAGAAATGTCTCCCGGCACAAGTAATACATTTGATATAACAGAAAACGCGGAAGTTCAAAGTCTTCAATCATTCACTAATGGTAAGCGTAAGGGTGTCACAAAGAAACAGGTTGAAACACTCATCCTAAGAACGCAAGACAAGATAGACAACTTGACAAACAATTCTTGGCGACCTATGTTGCAGACTGCTGAATATCTTAACTTTGATACTTACAAACCATACCGTCGCAGATACTATACAGATTATGTTGGTTCTGTTCCTTTGATGTTTCGCAATGCTCAACAAATACTAAGACTTGAAATATGGCAGGGTGCTGATTATCGCGAAATAGCCGCGGCTGAAATACGATTGAAAGTTGATGACTTCACACAACTAACTGCTGATACCGATAAAGTATTCTTATGTCCGGGCGGTGGTGGCGTAGCAACATTGACTGTTGGTAATGGGTCTTCTAAGTTCCGCGCGCAATTTGACAATGTAAGCACAGCACAGCAATTATCCGACCTTATTAACAAAGACTTACGAAAAGGTAAAGCCGCAACAGAATTCAGTCCATCATTCATATTAGAAGATGCGACAGAAACAGACGGAACAATAACAGCAAATGTGCATCATGAGTTTATGGCATCGGCTAATGCAGATTATGGCGGCGGTCAAGTAAAAATTACTTCTATGCGTCGCGGTGAAGCGGGTGAAAATTCAACTTATGCTTGCACATCTTCCGGCATCACATTCTCCGGCGCAACAGATGTGTCGACCACAGTTCAATCCTCAACATCCTCAACTATCACCGTCGCTGATGTGACAGGGCTTGTGCCTTTCGGCATCATCAACATAGGTAGCGCATACGGTTATTACACTAGCATTACAGGAACAACACTCAACGGAGTTGTAGACCTCGTAGGTGATATTAGCGCGGCGGCAACCAACGGCGCGACACTTCTTCAAAAGAAATTCAAGATTGATTATGTCGGAACAACCACAGGCGACGAGGCTCGTCTTCGCGATTGGTGGGCCGACTACGATATGGGTGTTATTTATTTTAACAACTCATACCCCTACTTCTCATGGAACGCAGTCAAGGTATCGTATGTCTATGGTGAGCGGTATGTCGAAAAAGCAATTGAAGATATATGCACCAAATTGGTCGCGATGGATTTGATACTGTCCGACGACCGAAGCGTGCTACTACCCGAAGGAACACAGAATGTGGACTTGGGTAGCAAATATCAACTATTCAAAGCGCAGGTGGCTGAAACCTTACCGCGCTATACAGAAGTAATGACGGTGTTGTGATACTATGAACGCAATGAAAGAAGCATGGACATTCTTGAAGGCTTACGACCCCGAAACAGACCCGCGCATCCAAGGTCATTTATCGCAAAGTAATAGACCCGAAGGTAATAGGGCTTATCGCGCAAACCCTCCACAACCATGTTCTCAATGCGGTGAAGAAACAACCGATGCAGTTGAAAGCGGAACAAAACCTATATGTGGTAAGTGTAAAATGCCTTATTTATTATCAAAGCCCAATACCGATAAACCGAACCCTTTTACTGATTTGTTTGGTGGTGGTCAATAATGAAAGATATAATCTCTAAGGCTATCGCAAAGGTTCTTCCCGAACATGTTATGATAATTAGAGAGAACAGCGTATTCCACGAATCGGGTAGAATCTTTCTTGATGCCGCGGCTATTGGTTACGGTGCCGCTGTAAACAGCAATGGTGAAATCATTGGCATGGACGGCAAAAAAATAGATGAGGGTAGTGACACATTCAAAAGCATAGTAGAAACTGCTAAGAAACACGCACGCGCTCAATCACAACTAGGGAGTGATTTACTTGGCTCTTGAATCAGTTGAATTAATTAAAAAAATTCTTACTGACAATTGGAATCGTGGTAACACAGACCAAAAAACTCCTATCATAGAAGACATAACTACCATAGAACCGGGTAGAGGTAAGCGGTTCTCTCTTGTCGACAAAGACGCTATATATCTCTACGAAACTGTTCACAACGAAGAACAGCCGGAAGTATTCTACGACTTCGTTCATACGCGCATAAATGTCACGGTTGACGCGCGAACAATGAGTGGGAGAAAGCATCTTATGAAATTAGAAGATGAGGTTCGGCGCATCGTGCATAGCCAAAGAAAGGGTGATGGAGCGAATTTTGACCGATTACTCTATAAGATGCGAACTGACCTTTCGGATAGAACGAAGAGGCTACATCGCATGACCTTCCAAGTCGAAATAGTTATCTTTAGCGAACTCATCGCGTAAACTAAGGCGGACAATAAAAATGGCATCAACAGTGTATAAAGGCGACCTATCCGAAGTAACATTCGGTAAAGAATGTGGATTGGCGTTAGCCTTTGATGGCTTTGGCGGTCTTCGTTTCGCGACCAATGGGGCAGGAACAGTTATTACATTCACCGGCGCGAGTGCCGGTTTCTTTGACGGTTCATCTCAACTTCGCTACCCTGTCGGGATGCTTGTTGGTTCACAACTCCGCGTAAAGGGAGGCGGTGCTTTCTCCGCTGACGACAACGCTACCAAAGGCCATGTTTACACTATCGTCGCGAACAGCGCGGCTACAATCACAGTTTCACCCGCTATGAAATCCACAAGCACAACTTCACTTGCCAACGATGAACTACTAATTGATAGCGTAGGGACGCCGACAATTGATGTAGGTTCCTCATATAACGCACAAGCCGCTTCATCCGATGAGTCTGTTCTTACTGACCAATTTATCGGACTTGCTGCTACCGTCGCTCTACCGGAAACCAAGGTAGAAGTGAAAAGGTCACATGTAGTAGGTATTGGTCGTGATGTTGTAATTCAAGAACCACAGCGTTTCTCTAACGAAGGTGGTGGATTAGAAATCATGATGAATAGCGCGCGTTGGTTGTATTACTCACTTGGTCGCGAAGTTATTGATGTTCCAAGCGCACTAATGACTCCCGACCCTAGTGGACACGGCAAACTCGACATTGCCGCAGGTGACACTTTCATCGGTTACACAGGCACACTTTCTAACCTCGCCGCAGGTGAATATGTTATTGTCCAAGATAGCACAGCAACAGATTTTCCTAAAGACACACCTGCCGCCGCTTCAAAAGAATGGGGTGCTGATGGTCTTGGTATAGATATGGAGAACACAGAACGAACTGAAATTCGACAAGTGCTTTACATTGATGCAACTACTCGACGCATACATGTTGAAGAACCATTTTACTTCAATCATCTTGCTAGTGCATATTCTCTAAGGAGAGTTAAATACGATGCGGCTTCAAGTAATGGCTCACCAAACTTTGAAACAGGAGCCGCTAACTTTGGTACAATCACCAACAGACAATCACGACTTTTATTCTCCGGCTCTACATTACCATCATTCAGCGTTGAATCTAGTATACGAACTCACAACACAGGTTCATTCAACGGAAGCAATGAAGGCGTCGCGGCACCGGGTTCGGTAAACGACAGCAAGCAACTTACGCGCGTTTGGAAAGGTTGTAAGGTAAAGGACTTCTCATTAGCGGCTGATGCAGATGCAGAAGTTAAACTATCAGTCAACTTCGATGCGCTTTATTGCTACACCGACACAGGCCGTCTTGAAGACGCGAACAAGGGTGACAGATACACAGCACACCGTATGTTTGAGAACATAGGCAATAGCGCATTGAACAGAAAGAAGGCAGGTATAGCACCTAATACAGAAAAACCATACTTCTTCTACAATGGTCAAATCAGTTCTTTTGGTATCAATATCGCGCAAGTTACTAATTTCAACTTGACAGGTAACAACAACGCAGAAGCGATTTACACTATTCGCGGTAATGGCGAAGCCGAAAATAGAAACACCGCGGGTGATTCTCTTGAGCAGATACCATTCGGCGGCTCAAGAAACGCTAATCTTATGATTGAGAAGACAATGGAATACGAGTTGAGTATGAGCGTCATTGCATCCGACCCTCTTATTTTCCACGAATTTAGAACTAACAGAAAGCATGGCTTTACTGAACCTATTACACTAACTCTTACTAAGGCAGGTAAAGGTGCTAACCGTGAAGAAGTCATCATTGTTATTGATGATTACATAATCACCGAAGCACCGCTACCGATACCGGAAGATAAAGGTGTCATTAAGAGTGAGTTGAAGATTATGCCAAAGCATGTGAGAGTAATATCTCATGATGCTTTCCTACACATGTGAGGTGAGAAAAATGAATCCGTTTAAAGAAAGTTGGGGAACGCTGTTGAAAGAAAGTATGTGCAAGGGTGATGACTGTAAAGGCTGTCGTGGTTGTAAGACCTGTCCTAAGTGCAAACCGAAAGGCTCAACCTGTGAAAAGAATGGGTGTGGCTCATGAAGCGCGACATGCACATTGGCGGTGAACGACCACTTCACATCCGCGCAGTAGCAAAAGAAACCTTTGTAGTAGAGGCCGAAAAGGTTGAAGAAGTTTTCAACCCCGAAGCGCTAAAAACAGATGGCAACCCATTCCCCGAAGAATTACAGGAAGAAGTTACAGAAGAGGTTGTGGAGGAAACGCCTCTTAATTACGAGTCCATGACAGTTGAAGAACTGAAAGCACTTTTACGAGCGCGCAGTCTTGATGTTAAGGGTAAAAAGGCGGTACTCATTACTCGCCTAATAGAAGCCGACACCCCCTCCCTTGAGGCAGTAGAAGCCGATGAAGTCGTTCCTTCGCAAGAAGCCGCGACAAGTGATGAGGGAGTAAGTGAAACAGATGCCAAAGATAGCAGACCCGATGTCGTTGTTGGTGAACAGCCAAGCGACTAAGCATGAAATAAGAGCCGATGAAGAAGACGAAAATGTAATTGTAGAAGTGTGGGTGAAGGAATTGTCCTTCATGCAGATGCAAGATGCAATCAAAACATTCGTCGCCATATCAACCGATGGAAATGTTGATATTGACTTAGGAAACTATTGGAAATATATGTTTGCTAATGCAATAGACAAGATGGAACCGCGCTTAACTATCCCGCAGATGTTGTCACTAAGACCTTTCATCGCAAATCAAATTACAGCATTGTTACCTCAACCGCAAGATTTGTTGAATAACCCTTTAGCGGATGGGGCGACCGAGTAGAGCATACTATCGCAGTATTCCGTAACCCCGAAAAAGGTAGTTTAGATGACGCGTTCAACGCGGCGGCTTATTATGTCGCTAAACATTACGGTGTGACATTAGGAGATGTATGGCAAATGAGTATGCGCGAATTTGAAGAGTCTATCATTTGGGCTAGTGCCGCTGATAAGATTAAAGGCGAAGAAATGCAGAAAGCGACCGAAGGAGCAAAGAGCAAAACACGCGTAGGCTCAACACACGGGCCAATGCCGTTTAGTGAGTGAGAGGTGAGAAGATGACTGATGTTGCTAAACTGAGTGCTGACTTAGAGAAACTAACACAGCAATTAGAACAAACCGGAGTGTTTAGTCAAAACACTACAAAGCGCATGGGGTTGCTTGAAAAACAACAACTCAAACTTACTACGGCGTTTAAGAAGAGTCCTATTTATGGTTTAGCAGTAACTATGAAAAGTTACGCTAAATCAATCATGAGGGTGACTACTGCAACAGGCGCGCAAGCATCCGTGACTAAAGAGCAGGCTAAAGAGAATAGAAAAAATATGACTATGTTGGAAAAAATTACTGCATCCGTAATTAGTTTTGGTGCTGCGCAAAAGTTAAGCAATAAAATACTGAATAAATCTAATAATATACTGACGCGATTTGTTGTTCGTTTGTTTTCTTTACTTAGCATCTTCTTAATCATAGGATTTGCTTTAGCCGCATTTGCCATAGCGTTACAAGGGGCGAATAGTCCTCTACTTACATTCACAGAAGATATACCGGGGTTGCACGATGCTTTGCAGGGATTGGTGCTTGTCATACACGGGGAAGGAGATGAAGGTGGTGCTGCGGCGGCATTCGATGTTTTAGCGGCGGCTATGGGTAGTGCAGGTATTGCAGCGTTACTCTTTGGTGCTAGATTTGGTCTTATGGTAGGGACTTTAGTGTTAGTAGTTGGAACGCTTCAAATAGTTGATAATGAATTTGACAATCTATTCTTGACCATAGGTGTTGGTACAGGTTTAGTTTTTGCGTTAGGGGCGGCTTTCGTCTTTTTGAAAGCAACGACTCTTGCGGCGGTGACCGGTATAGAAGTAGCGGCCTTTACAGCCTTTGCCAAGGTAATGTTAGGTATCGGTCTTTTGATTGGAGGTATAGCAGGTTTGGTAGCATTCGCTATGGGTGCCGGTGAAGGCATAAAGGCTGTGTTATTGTTTGTTCTTAGCACGGTTGCTATCTTTGTTGCCGGTATTTTACTATTCCCCGGTGTTATAATAGCCGCTAAAGTTGCTCTTGTCGCCGCTATCATAGCACTTGTCATTAGATTTAGAACTCAAATATTCAATGTTGTAAAAGCCATAGTGGTTGGTATTTTAAAATTTGTAGGGCTTATTTTCTTTGGAATAATAGGCGCGCTTGGAAGTCTTATTGGAGCCATTTTAGGTATGATTACAATGGTTATTGGTTTGATTGTAGGTCTTGTCGCGGGTATTTTCGGAGCGTTGATGGCTATTGGAACATCTTTTATTCAAAGAGTTATCCACGGCGGAGAGAGTCTAAAAGACTGGTTCCTAGACTTGCCGGGTATTATCGGTAAAGGGTTTGTAAATGGTTTCAAAGGAGCGTTTAACAGCATCATTGGTTTGTTTAACAAACTAACAGGTAAACTGTCTTTCAAGATACCTAAGTGGGTGCCTAAGATTGGAGGCGACGAATTTAGATTACCTAAGATACCAAAATTAGCAAAGGGTGGTTATGTAACTTCGCCAACTCTTGCTATGGTGGGTGAAGATGGCCCCGAAGCAGTTATTCCTTTAAACCGCAAAAACAACCCTTCCGGTATAGGACTTGGCGGTGGTGGCGGAGAAGTCACAGTCAACATCAATGTAAGCGGCGTTACAGACAGAAGTGACAAGCGCGCATTAGCCAAAGAGATAGGTGACTTGATACGCATGGAAATGAGTAGAAACGGAAGGTCTTATGGTAACAGGAGGTCGGGCGTTTGACGAAGATTAGACTCATTAGAAAAGACAATTCTGTCTTGACTTTAGACGCGACTCAATACAGTCTTAACATAACTAGAAGCATACCTGTGGTACCTATGCTCGCTTTGGCTGAAAGATACGCGCTTGATTTGAATATAGTTACTGCTGACTACAAGATAGATGTAATTCTAAGCGACGATGATTGTTCAGCGGCTCAGTTTGAAAAGACAGCCGCTAGTTGCTCTTTGGACTTTAGCGCAGCGGCAGAAGATAGTGATGGTGAACACAAAGCGTATGGAGCGGGTGACGGTGGTAGTATTACTAACGACGACTTAGACGGTGCTGTAATTAAAATTCATTCAGCGCACACAAACAATAACAGTGTATTGAAACCTGTTGAAATACATTTTAAGAAAACAGCAGGGGCTACATACGACACGACTCCGCCCCAAATCAATGTCCCTATAACTCAATCCTCACCAACCGGTGTGCAAATCGCTACTGCTTTAGAAAGCGCACTCAATGGTGGTGGTGCTTCCAACATAGGAGCAGGTAATGCTCTTACAGCAGGAGGTGATGAAGACTTCACAGATGCTTTCACAGTCACTAGAGTAGCGGGTAAAAATGACACAGGTAGTGACAGGTCTAAGATAGTCATAACTTCAACATTCTTAGGCTTTGACGGTAATAATGATACGCCGACATTCTCAAAAGAGTTTGCTAACAGTAAACCATTATTCCAAGAATTCTCCGGCGGTCTTGATAGAAGTTGTAAAAGCGCGGGAGATAAATTACAAGATTTGATTGGCTTCGTAGGCAACGCAAGTTTGCTAGGTACATCCGGTACTATGATTACTAAAGAACCGGACAAGTCTGCTATCGAAAGCGATTTTAGTTTTTCCGATTCTCAAACTAAAGATTACATTATAGGCATACAAATACCATACAATAGTCTTGTGACAAGCGCGGGTGAAACAAGTTTGGATTATGTAGAAAGAAATCAAGTCATTATCACAGGAAGGACTGATGCCGATGTTCAAGGTTCGGAGGCTAATACGCGACCGGTCAATGTAGTATTTGACCCTAAAGATAAGACGACAGGTATATCGGGGACGGTGGTAGCGATGTCTTTCAACTACATAGCGGGTGAAAATGTATACGAGGGTAGTTTGACATTTATGCCGATAGATATGATTGGTGGAGCATAATGTCTGTTATTGGTAAGTCTAGTCACGCGATATATTTCAACGGCGTTAGCGATAGCATAGTTTGCCCTCAAGGGGACTTTACACAAACAGGTCAAAAAATAATAGATTCTTCCGGCAATGTGGCTAGAGGTTCAGCCACAGTTTTACAAGATAGCGATGGATATAGAAGAGCAAAAACCGTCAATCAAGGTTTGACTGCGTTTTCTGTCGAGGCTTGGGTATCACCCGATTGTGGTGGCGTTATCGCTTCAAAGGAAGGTCTGTTCTCTTTGAGAATGGGGTCTGTCAATCAACCCGCACCGGCTTCTTTTTCTGTTCAATTACCTAACGGACTTAGCATATTAGCGCGCACAGCAGTAAACTACCCAACTAACGCCGCGTCCTTCATCAGCAATAGTTACGCGAACAACACCGGCCAAAGAGAGTTGTATCACATATTAGGTCAATTCATGGGTGACCGAGTTAAACTATACATCAATGGTGAATTGATGGCCGCTGAAAAAGTGGACAAAAGATACTCTTGTGTAGTCAATGACCAAGACTTGTTCATAGGCGGTAAAGGAGGCGAGTATAGAGGGTATATAGAAGCGGTGCAATGGAAGCGGTCTGTGTCTACCGTAGATGACATTGCTGTGCCAATCAAAGCCTCAGCGTCTTCAATAGGTCTTTGGCGTTTTGAAGAACCTGTCGAGGTAGACAAAGAAGTATTTTACATAAAAAGCGATGTTACAGCAGGAAGCACCACTATAACATTAGACACCGCGCAATGTCAAACTCTCTATGAGTTAGTAAGTGGGAAGAACGATTCTCCTTCCTCATTTGATTTGCTTAGTTTAGGTGACTACCAAGTGCTGAATAAAGCCAACAATACAGTAGAGGCAATTGCACACACGCCTTTCAATTTGCTAATAAATCCAACAGTTAGCGATACAGTAACCGGTTTGAAAAACAACACACCTCCCGAAAGAGTTAGACTAAAATCTATCAATTTATCAGCAGGGACTATCACGGTCAACAGTATACATCTTGACTTCAATGTTGACAGCACTAAAGGGGCAAGAGGTGTTTTACACCCTAGGACGGCGTTTCACGCTGTTAACAACCTTGCTAATGATTCTACCATGGTTCTAATTAGGTCGGACTTACTAATCGACAGTCAAACAGGTAAGCCGTATCAACGCGTAGGAGCAGGTAGCCAAGCGATTGATAGAACAGGCGCGATGATTATTGACGAAAGCGGTAATGACTTTCACGGCTTTTTCTATTCCCGCAACATTGCAGTAAACACAAACAACTTCGCTCCTACCACTTGGACAATAGATGACAAATTCAAAACAGGACACAGCGGCAGACATGTATTCAGTCATAGAGAAGGCCATCCTTACTTGAGATTCTTACCTAAAGTATACAAGCAAGAGGTCAATAGAACGATAGACGGCGTAAGCGATGATGTGTTAGTGTCTTTTGGCGGTGCTGATGTTGGAGTCAAAGACCAACTACCAATCAACAGCAAAGTGTCTATAATGCACACAATGCTAAATGAAAAAATAAATCGCGTAGAAACATCATCGACTACAACTGCGGTTGTAAAAAATGGTTTATCAAGTCTTGAACCAAACAAAGACGGCATCATAGCGATAGCAGTAGATGACATCAAACCGTTTTTACTGAAAGGCGGAGGTATCAATGTCACATCTACGACTGACGCTAAATACAAACAACACTTGACACCGGAAGTAGAATCGCGTGTTGCTATACTACAAGTACCGGATATGACTATACCTTATGTAGAGATACATTACAACGCGATAGACCTTACAGGTTCTAAGATGGGCGTGGCTAACCCTTGTCTATTAGTTACCAAGACAGTTCCCGATGGCGGCTCTTTTATCGACAGCGATAGAGTTGCTAATCACATAGCCGCGGCTGTAAGCGCAGGTGCTAAGATACATTCAGCAGGCGGTGTGATAAGATTGCCTAAGAGCGCCGTCAAAGAAGCGAGCGTTGCTTTGAAACCTCATCATTTAGTTGGTGACAACACCGGTGGTATAGATTATGAACTAGACCTAGACGAATCTAAAATACCTGCGAACTACACACCTCAATTTGCCGGTGATAGCCCCCAACAACCACCATTGGGTGTAGGGACAGCAAAGCACGAATCAGCGTATCATTTACTACACTTACAACCAAGACAGCGCGAATCTAGCAACCCTCCAACTGAAACAGTTCCAACTCATTATCAAGAGGTTAATCAATTTGCGTCACAAAAAGGCGGTGCGTTTGAACTATTTGACATCATAGACAACGATGTAGACGGTGGTGATTACATAATCATTGTTCAACCGTCTAAGCGCGAAAGAACAATGCAACTGTCAAGAGCAACTACAAGCACTTCTAATTCAAAAGACCCAACACATTTCAGCATAGAGTTTGTTCAATCAACTGCTCGCATTTCATCTTTCCAAGTTGATGATACTCCACAGGGTAGATTTTTGCACATGGAATGTAGAGGTATAATGGGCGATGTGGCAGACCAAACCGTATCATACTCCGGTGATGGTAGTCGTGATTCACACATAGTCAAAGAAATACAACCCGGCGCACCAGTTGTATCGGTCACTCTTGGCGGGCCGGGGCAAGGCGCGATTAACACTAAGCCAACTTGGGACCCCGCATCTTTGTCGCGAATAGGTTGGAACACTAGACATGATTGTCAAGTAGAGATTGTTAGTCAAACCACCGCAACAAGAACAATAGTTGTTCAACCTTTGAACAATAATTCGTTAGAAACTGCGTCATGGGGTACATGGTGTTTCCCCGAAACAGGTAGAATATATCTACCGAACGGGGCTAACGCTGCTTACACTTCAAGGACAGGCACATCCTTCGTCTTCCCGACTTCTGCTATTGGCAACGGGACTTATATCTTAGGTAACAATGATGAGGTGGACAGTTTTGCTAATTGGGTGACAGGTTCGTTTTTAGTTGAAGGTCAAAAGATTACCTTAGACCCTTTATTCTCATCAGCAAGTATATGCCACGACGGAACCACAGTAAATGACAGACTGTTTCAATCAATAGGTTCAGTTAATCATGATTATCAACTAGGTACTCAATATGCAAGCACACGCGCGCTTGTTGAAATACCATTATTCCCAAACCAATTTTTTGAAAATATCGAAGAAGGAGTAATACCCGGACCCGATAACAGTATGAAGTTGCATTTAGACCCAACTATGACAGCCCATGCTTGGAACCCATCACCTGTTGGTAGAAGAGAAGTAAACAGTAATTCTAATGATTTTGAAGCATTTGGACATTATCAATATGCTTTTGCTAAGAATCAACCAATAAAAGTTGTAGCAGGTAAAATATCTAAAGCAGGTGTAGGAGTCGCTACTTTATTCTTACAAGACGACGGACATCTAAGAATACCTTACTCATCCGATACTCTAGGTCAAACGCGCGGAACAAATGTAAAAAGAAAAAGAAGGTTTATTCTTGGTAACGGTGAGTGGTGTAATTATGTTTGGACAGGCGGAACTGCCACCACAGGCATTGCTTTAGCGACAGGTGGCGGAACTCACCACAGTGAAAATTTCTTTACTTCTTTACAAGTAGGTAGTCAATTAACTGTCGGTCAAGTGCCGGACGGAACCAACTTTGCTTTAACAGGCGATTTAGAATTTAATTCTTCAGCGCAAGAATACCGACGCCCGTTTTACTACGACCGCGGTAGTGTGATGACTCAAGGTGGTAATCTTGACTACGGTTTAAGACAATACGCAAGCGCGGTAGAGTTTAAAGCCGGTCCTATGTCAAACCCTCATCTACCTAGAATTGCATCGAAAGCATGTAAAATAAAAGTAATGATAAGAAGAACTTTGCTTCAAGCCAACCCTAATTTGTATATTTTTGAAAATGTCCACGGCGAATTACCAAAAGGTCGTTTACCAACCGGTTATGCTTTCGCCGCAAAGATAGAAAGCACAGGTAGAATATACCAAGTAACATACAATTCAGCAACAGGAATAGTTACTCATCCTCAACTCCAAAATGTAACTAATATCGGTAGAGTTGTTAATATAATTCCTCACCCTGTTTTAGACCCAACTGCCCCCGCAACTATCCCAATAGGTAATGATAACATATATACTATCATAGGAATTTACGCTACAAGTGCCACTACATTTCCTCAAAAAATACAAGACGGGACAATAAATGGAACATGGAACAATCCTTTCTGTCCGGGCGGTTTGCGCTATGGTGACACGGTTTGGATGAATATGCACTACACCAACCCCCACGCAATAGAAGGGTTGTTTTGTAAATCACGGGGTGTTTTAGACGAACATGAAGTATGGCGCGGATTTAACGGTGGTAAGACTGCGTTAGGTACTGATGCAAAAAGTTCTATACCTCTCGAAAACTTTCTTATTGGCAACAGTTGTCTTGAAACTGCTCGTAACTTTGTTCAACATGTAAACAAAACCATCGAGTTAAATTGGATTGAACTTGGTCATGAAACAGACCCGGCAGATGTTAATTACAGCGCGCCACCTGTCGTAGCATACCTAGACCCTTACCTTAGCACTGAAACACATGCGCGTGTATTGCTTTATGATGTAGCGCATGACCGTGAATTTATCTCATTCCATGACCTTCACATGCAGGTTCAAACAAGTTCTGCAACTCCAACTATTGATGGGTTAGATGTAGCCGCGGGTTTTAGAAGTCAAAGAAAAGAAAGTGTAGAAAACACTAGAACAACTATTGTGCAAAACCACTCCGGTATAACATGGACTGCTTTAGACGGTCTTGCTAAATCTCGATTTGTAGAATCAGCATACGCTCATGGTATGTGGTTTTTGATGGACGAAGCGTATCTAACTACATCGGGAGGTGCTTCTACTAGGTTTTCAAGAAAAGGTAGAAAGAACAAACACATAGTAAAATTTGGAGAAGAGACTGGTAAATACGGTCAAGGTAGAGTATCACAGTCTACTGTGTCATTAACCGCGGCTCAACTAAGACATGCTGAAACTATCAATTATGACGAATCATCTAAGATACTAGGTGGAAAAGCAGACGCGTATCAGTTTAGCACAACATTTTTTGACACACCGGAAGGTACTCGGACTATCTCAGCCTTTCTTTGCTTAAAAGGTAAACTAAACACCCCCCACGATTTGACGAATCATTATGAAGATAGATTACAGCATTTACCTCATTGGAGCGATATGGAGTTTGTTAGACGATTAAGTATTGATTTTGGTTCAGTTGGAATAAATATAGGTAATACAGAAATAGAAGCCGCCGCTAATGAAGTTGTTAGACTAATCAATCAAGCAGGCGCGCCAAACGGGAGAAGTAGTCAACGAAGACCATCCGACCAATACCCCGGTGAAGGTGAAAGGTTTGATGTTAATAGAAGGTCGTTATCCGTTACAGCAGAAGACACCGAAGAGCCAACTGACGCTACTGCTTCTCATCATCATGCTGACTTTTCAGTGACAGGTTCTACACACGACCCTGCACCGTTTTGGAGTGATGATGCTTTTACATCTTTTAATCGCGGTAGTCACATGGGGTATTTACGCGCTCATATAGGTAGAGTAGTCACTGATACTAATGGCGTTGAAGGTATGTCGATAGTTATACACAGCACAGTTCCGGGCGCGACCGGTAGAAACTTTTGCGTTTGGTTAGATAATAGTAAAGGTCAAGCAGAATACAAACCGCAATATCTTATTGGTCACGGTGGTAGATTTAGAAATTTTTACTGTTCTCCTCCCGAAATGGCCGGAGAAAATATGCATCCTGCTCCTATGCCGATAGATAAAAATGGTAAACCGTTTGCTCCTATTACAACCTTAAAAGAATATATTTCTTTAGACGAAACAGCAGATGACTTTGTTACTAATCTACATCTTGGGTATGATGCTAATTACAACACAGGAAGCACGGGAGAAACTGCTAACACAGAAACAGTAACCGGTAGAAGTAGCAACACTGGTGTTATGGAGAGTTTTGAAAACTCCGGTCAAAAGTTTAGCGTTAGAGAAGGACTATCAGTAGGTTCTCGCGCTAAGGCTAGAATAAACTTTGGTGGTATAGTAGCAGCAGGAGTTCCCGGTTTTGCACCGGACGCAGGTAAATGGGGCTTCGGTGAAGAAGGAAATGGCGATGCGCGGTTTACTAAAATTTACGGAAAGCATGTAGATTTAAACGACGCTAACTACAAAAACTATTCTAGTTACATACCTAACGCTCAAGTCAATGATACAGTAATGGGTAGCAACCCGTTGTATGGATTAAAAATGGTAGACCATCTTGGCAATTCACATATTTTAAGATACATTTACAGAAAAGAAGGTGAGAGTTTTTCACATAAAAATTCAGTAATGCCGTCTACAATAGAAGAAGAAACAATAATCTATTTTGATGACCGTGATATTGGTCAAGGTGGATTCACCATAGGAGCAAATATGTGGGGTAAAGGCAACAGTGGTACTCCGTTCTTTTACACACCAACAGCGACAAAAACATGGAGAGGTAATGAATGGAAAGGCGTCAATATACCTAACACGGGTTATGCGGTAACCCTTGATAATACATTAGTAGCCAATCAATTAAAAATAGAAGGAGGCGTAAGCGGCTGTGGTTACTATGACAAAGGTGTATGGCATCATGTTCCTAATGTAGATGATGTTTTAGGATGGATGGGGTTCCCCGATAGCGGGTTAATATGGTTAGCAATTCCTTCTTCTACATCACAATACGGTGAAACTGGTAGAGTGTTTCATTATTCAAGTAGAACTAATTTTGGTCGCGGTGCAGGAGCGCATGTATTTTATGGCCTGCAAGGTTTAGAAGCAGGAACTCCTGCTGATTACATAGGTTCAGCCGCTTTAAGAGGGCCACAATCTATTACTGATAATAAAACTCCTGTAATAATTAGCCCTCATTTAAATCAAACTACGATAGTAACAGACGAATTAATAGCCGCCGCCACCGCTTTTGCTTTTGAAGTAGACCCTAACGAAGCAGACCAATTCTTTGATTGCAGTCATTTGCGCGCACCGGATGGTAGAACATACGGTGAAATTATGAGCGACAATGCTAAGACAGCAATTAGAATTACTAAAATAAATAATGAAAAAAGTATAATACCTTTGAAAAACTTGTTTACCGTTAAACTATCTCCCGATTATGGTTTATTGAGTTCTACTATGGACGCGCCTGCTGTGGGTGTAAATAACTACGGAGGTGTAGATGTAGACCCGGCAGGTGCCAATCAAGACATAACGACTATGATGTACGACGCAGGTTACATACCTATCACATTGTTAAACATAACAACACGATATAGAGGTAGTAATGCCAATACTGCTACACCTTTACTTATTGACCAAACTAACAATGCTGTTGATATTAGTGATTGGAAAAAACATTTGAGAGGTGCTTACTTTACTAGGTACGAAGGTGACCATATAACACCTGCTATTGATACACATCCAATGAGAATATCTACGGGGACAGCCAATCATGCTTTACCGGGAGGAACCAAGTATACAACTTACCAAATACAAACAAATTCTCACAACGCGTATACAGTAACAGGAAGACAACATGCTTGGCAATTGCAGAATATAAGCGGTGGAACTAACTTAAATGTGCCGCCGTTAGTGGGTGGACTTCCTTCAAATGAATTTGGAGGAGCGATAGACGGCTCTTGGTCACCGTACAAAAAAATAGACATAGATGAAAGCACATCAATTTTAGCCACGGCTTTAAGCCCTATACCTCACAATTTAGGATTAGATAATGAAATAGATGAACAACAGCAATTGTTAGCATTTCATCACACAGATTCAGTTGGTCAAATAGAAACTAAAATACAATCCGGTGTTGATGCATCGTATCTAATGTTTGTAAACGAAGTGCAAGGTATTAGATTAAGAGGTAATAGGAAAGGTAATCCTATATTGTACTTTAGAGGCGCGCAAGATAGCATAGACAATAGAGTGCCTTTGTATTTTGGTGGAGGGTTTAGTGGAGTAGTAATGGACATTAACGACGGTTCTCGCGTCGATTATTCTACACATAACAAACACCCATACGCTAAGGGTCCAACAGGCAGCGCGGGTATGCAAGACATTGGTGAAAAGATGGGTTCATACGCGCTTCTTGACACAACTGCTCTTTACGCTATGTTCCCCGGAACTATTCTTTCAAATCAACACAGGGGTCAGCCTAGCCCACCATTTGCTAATATAGACGCTTTGTTAAATACAGACATAGACGGTAACACAAATACGCACACTATACCTAACACAACATATACTAATGTCAAAATAGCAAAACCTGTACCAGTTGTCCTTCGTTTTGCTCATCCTTACGCAAGATATACTGATGCAAACAATAGCGTAGCGTATATGATATTCGGTCCGGGTCAAGCGGTGCCTAAGCATTGGAGTGGTGAAGGTGGAGCGATAGATGCGTCAGTTGAACCTTCTGCTAAATGGACTGTGGCTATGAAAAAGTATTGTTCTGTCAATGGTTCTATGGCTACTACATACAATATGGGGACAGAAGCAGGATATTTGTTTCCTAATGAATTAAGCAATACTGCTTTAGATGGAGGAGCAAATCAATTTTTACCTATGACAGACGATTACAGTAAGAAAAATCTTCATCCATATAGAGCCTTTAGACATTGGGAACCTTCTTATGGTTCTCCTAATACTAACTTTAACAACTCACTACCTCAACAAGCAAGGTATGTTTCTAGTCACGCGTATCAACCTACAACTGTGGGTGCAGGTGGAGCAGTTACTACTCACTTTTACAGCCATCCATTTTCTAATTATACATCTGTTCAAAGATATGCGGCGTCAATTACTGATTGGGATTTGAGCAAATTGATATTCCATTTGGAAGGTGGTTACACAGCAGGCGGTTCATGGTTTGACAATAGCGTTAGAAAAAACCCACCACATCCTGTAAGTGCAACATTGGTAAATTCAGCAAACGCGGCTGTGCAATTTATTGATAGGATTGGTTTGAACGCTACTATGTTTAGAGTAGGTTCACAAGTTTTAACAGACTATGACCATGATTTAAACGCGGCAGTTCCCGATGATGTATTTTTAATTGATGCTACTCGCTGTCAAAACAGTGAAGAATTGGGAGCCGTTGTTGCATCAGCAATTAACACATGGCCGGGACGCGCTAATCTAAAGGCTCTTGGTGGTACATTCTTACCTTCGTTCCAAGACGCTCAAAGACAAGATAGATACGGTTGGATAGAAATTGGCGCACTAAGTGGTTACATTCCTTTAGATGGTGATGGCGGTGCGTTGGTTAGAACATCGAATCAACTGCCTCTTACATTACCGGAAAATGGTTGGTTGAGAGTGTCTAACGGTACCAAAGCATATTATGGTCATTACTCTAATGTAGACATAATAAATAACGCGTTTCATTTAGGAAAAAATCATCGTTCCGGTTTTGAACGCATGGAAGACCCGACACTAGGAGGGACGGGGGATGTAACTTCAATGCCCGAATCTAATTTGAAAATATATGTATGGGCGAAAGCAGGTAATTTAAGATGGGATAACGGATTACAAAACACTCTTGACGGTGACGCCTCAAGAATAACTACCGCCGCTAGTCAACCTAGTGTGCCAACTGACCCACTAGCAGGTGACATGTCGAAAAGCCCATTCGACCATTATGCCTCAACTCAAGTTCACTTTAGCGGGGTTGTTGATGCGATAGATAGAACACGCGCGGTCGGTGCTGTTGGATGGCACGGTGAGCGTTATTCTATGCTAAACAGTCTATCAATTAATGACAACGGTAACACGCGCGTTGCTACTGGATTAGGGCCTTGGCATCCGATGTTAGGTTTTACTCCGTACGGTGCGGGTACAACTTGTCATCAAGCAGGTTCTATCAAATGGATTGTTAGACCTGCTACCGGAACCGGCGTCGAAGAAAACGGTGAGCATGTTTGGATTCCTGTAAGCGCACAACACGATGCAACAGGCTTGCATCAAAGACATTTTATCGTAGTGTCTTACGAAGGTGATTTACCTATTGTAGCAAAAGCATCACGCAACGGTCAACAAACATGCGGTGATATGTTACAATTAAAATGGTCTTCAAGTACACAAGGAGGGACAGTTACAGCCTATCACAATGAACGATTCAACAATGACCGTTACAATGCTGAATCAAACGCAGGGCCTCATGTAGAAGCCATGACCGACCCTGCCATGACACGGCCTAATGTGCTTGGTGGAGGAGCAAGTGCGAATGAAATTGAAGCCGCGTCGTTATGGACATCATCCGCATCAACATCATTAGCGCAAGCAGAATCTTGTTTGTACCCGACAGGAGATTTGTTTTACGACACACTTTCACAACAAAATCGACACCCATCGACAGGTCTTTGGTCAAAACTTTTTGACAACGAAGTGGCTTTCGGAGCAGACACTTATGGTAATGATACATACGAAGACCATAGAACTGAAATATACGATTATTATAGAACTAAAGGTTCTGCTGTTAGAAATTTCTTTGTTGAACACGCTGTTTGGAAAAGAATGGGCGGAGGTAATCTAACTCTACCTGCTCAAAACGCGCGTGGTCTTGGTTCTATACCTTGGCAAATTCACAAAGTTGGTGGTCAATATGTCAAGTTTGGTGAAACTATATACGGCAATGTTCGATTCTCATTTGAAACAACTAATCATGCTATGTACCCGGTCATACAAGCACAAGAGTTAGCGCATCCTGCTCTTGCTGAACAATATAATATTACAATACAAGATGCTTTGATGATACCAAATGAAGAAAAACAGTTTGATGAAATAACAGTAACAGATGATACCGGTCAAGAACACAAATTAACGGGGGGTTCTCCGCTTGGTGTAATTATACGCGACTATGAGTTAGTGCAAGAAAGAGGTGATGGTGAAGGTGGTTTGTCACCTGCACTTGCTAACTCCGGTGACACGCCTAATATGAAAATAAGCATACCTAACCATGATGACATACCGGGCAACATACTTGTACGCGCAGGATTTGATAGACTTCAAGCCTATCAACATGAAACAATAGGCAGCGGTGGATTACAACATCCTTCTCAACCGGTGTCGGGAGTGACTAACTCTTTCACATCTAATGCCGACAGACCTAAAACCGCGCCTTATTGGGAGCAAGAAGGTTACGAGCATATTAATCAAAACCCTAACAAATTCCCCGATAGTGAAAACAGTCTAAGTTCAACTAACATATTGGAAACATCGTACGAACCACATGACCGCGCGTTGTATTTCCATGTAACCAAGATGGGTTATACTTACACCGAACGCGAGCCATTGCGAATTATTAGCAACACGATGACGCATAACCCTTTGACATTTAAAGCGAAAGGAGTAGATGATTCGGGAGTTCATTACATTACTGTTAATGAAACGATTAATGCAGATATTTGGAAACAAGACGCTACAAGAGATGGTCGATACTTCCTTTCAATTAACGGCACTATTGCGTCTTTCAAAAATGTAGCAACAAATGCTCCTTTAGGGCAACGGTTTATTGATGTAGAGTACGCACCCGACTTTACTGCTTCTGCCGGAAACAGCATTAAGCCATCATTCTATGTACCCGCAGGCTCTACTAGACACTTTGCGGCTCGTAGACTGCGCGACCATGCAGAAGTAAGTGGTAACAGTCCCGATAAACCTCTAACAAATTGGACGGGGGTATCAGCCGGAACTAGCCCTGCTACTGCTGTGCGCGCGGCTAACAAACTAACGCCAATGCCGTTACCGCGTATGGGTCATCACTATGTTATGCCTACAATGGCTATGCTACCCGGCCATCTTGCTCACCCATTGTATCAAAAATTGTATACAAAACATCGCGCTTGCGAAGGAGCGCCCGACTCTCAATCTTTGATAACACCAAACAGTCTTGCTTGGTTTTCGGGTGTTACAGCGCCTAACCCACCAAGCGATATTCACGGCGATGGTTTTACGCTTCTTACTGAAACAAAGTTGAGATTCGACGGATATGGGATATTGGACGAAACTGCTAGTTGTAACGCTTCGGGGGGACATACACTTAAGTTAGCGAGCGGAACTAACTATAACACCGCTTGGAACTTCCCCGACCCTGCTGAGGTAGGAGCGTATCAAATAGTGATTCAACCTAACTTGTTTAGTAAACAACTGATGGGTAACAATGAAAATACCGCGTTTGGAAATGCAAGCGCGCCGGAGAACCCAAGTGGTACCAACACGACTTTCCAAACTCTAACAGACCAACTTGTTGTTACTGTTGTTGCAGCAAAATGGTCGGGTACTGGTTTTAATTTGATACTGTCCGAAGCAACAATGGCAGACACTAGAGGTTGTGAAGTGTATCTAAATGAAATAATGTTAGATATAGACGCGTCTACTAGAGAGCAGTTTGCTAATATACCCACTCTTGGGTTAAACAACCCATTCGGAGTGAACGCTACATCGTCGGGTGCTTTGACTAGAAGAAGTCTACCTTACCATCCTAACATGTTTCATAGAGCCACTCCGGGTAAGACTGTTACTATACCATGGTGGAGCGTTGCTTTGAAATCATCTACAATATTTGGAACTAACAAATGGAAGAGGATAGAACATTACCAACCGGATGATTATTATTTATTCTGTCGTTCTACTTTAGGAGGCGTGGGTACTCAAACAACTATACTAGGTTATCCGTCCCACTACCTTGATGTGTATACAGAATATCTAACATCTATAACGCCCGTGACTACAATAGAAAATGCGAACCAAGGAGCGTCTAAATTATATGTTCGTAACAATTTATTATTCCCTCTAGTTGGTCAATACTATTACAATCATCTTCTAATTATTACTGACGATAACGGTATAGAGCAAAGAGCAAGTTACAACAATAGAGGATATGTAAGTGGTCTTGGCGCAGTTCAAGGAGCGGTAGTATTTGACGGTGTTACAGCAATTACTAGCGGATTTTGGACTGCTGCTACTCAAGGTAGAGAGTTAAGACTGTCCTCGCCAAACGGTAACTTCTTAGGTTCCGAAACATTTACTGATTCTAAAAAGAGTGTAGCAACTAGAAATCTACCTCAACTATACGCAGGGACAAGAGATACTAACTCATCTCATCTACCGGACGCGTATTTGTGTTTATGGCACTACAACTTAGGTAGGCCGATGACATGGTATTCCGATAGTAGAACAAATCGAGGCGACGCGGCAGCAGATTTGAAAGCATACAATCACGCACCCGAACACTTTGAAAGTATACATTATCATGAGTTTACATACACTATGAGTGATGGTCCATTTCAGTTTGGTATGTCTGCATGGAGTGGACCCGGTACTGCATTAGATGTAGCAAATGCTTTCCCTAACACGGATTATCCTGTTCAAGCAAGCGCTGTCGAAATTGATGGTCAAAAGAAGGCTTACAACTTAGGAGCGTTTTGGCCGGGAGGTCACAGGTTTGGCGCGCAAATGAGTTCACTTACGCTATACGGTACTGCCGCACCGGGTTGGAGAAACAAATGGGATGACCCTACTATCAAACAAGTGTCCGACGCGAAAGGATTAGTCGTCAGTACAGCCAATGTTGAAACTATGACAGAAACCATAAACTCTCAAAGCACTACGAGAAATGCAGGATGGGGGTATAGAATATCCGTAAGACAACCATACAACAGACCGCGTTGGGCTATAAAAAGTAATCAAGCATTACGCGACCCTTATTCAAATTACCACTATCAAGCCGAAGGTCCGTTTGTTAGTTTTGATAGTGTAACACAATCGACTAATAATCAAAACGCAGGTGTGAATACGACAACAACCACATCAGTAACGCCTTCGTATGTCGGCATCATAGAAAGACAAACTAACGCGTCTGCGTTGATTGGTAGTGATTTAGCAGGTCATCAAGTAAGATATAGCGATGGTCGTCGTATGACCAAAAGTTTTGGTTGCGCTGTGAGGAACATAAGAAATCCAACAACTGCAATTCGTAGATTCCACGCTGACATGCCTGCGGGTTACAAAGCAAATACTGATGTTCAACAGAAAAGAATAGACTTAGCATTAGCGCAATCTCACTATGTTATAGATTGGTGGGGCAATACAACCGGTGAAGATGTGCGAAGATTCCCTGTACGCGGTTTTGGTATTCGTCCATCTTGGGACCCTCAAGACTCATACAGTGAAAACGCGTCTGCTGAAACTATGTTTACCGATGCAGGTCTAAGAATATCTCAAGCATCTCAACAGTTCTTTAGTCCTTCAACTGCAAAACGAGTAGGTGATAGAGGTGATGGTCGAGGAGTAAGATACCCGACATATTTCAATCAAGATTTATTACACTCAGTTGCGGATAGTATCAAACCTCTTGGACTAACTCTATCGCATCACACTAGCGAACCGCCGTTCACAGCAGGTTACATAAGAGCGTTGAACAATAGCCTACAAGACTTTGAAGTCCCTAGAGGTATAAGTTCTATTCTTCAAGTAGCGGGTAATGACGGTCTTCTCAAGAAAGAGGCTCATGCAGGTAGTAACATAGAAAGAGCCGACACGGGATATGAAATAGCGCGAGAACCTTTAGCAGCAAATGAGCCGCGCATAGGATTAGACGGTATGACTGTTGGTGAAAATGATGGTGAAATAGCACCTAGTTATATTGTAGTTTCGACAGAAGCAAACAGTCTACACACAGACAGACAAATAGGTCAGCGATTCATATTCTCCGGCGGTGTATCTACGAGCGACAGGGCTTTGAGTGATTTAAGATTAGATACTTTAAATCTATTAAGCGCAAAACAGGTTATGAAGTTTGGAACAACTCATGGTATACCGCCGTTAGGAGGGACATTTATATTAGAAGTTGAGTCTAATGGAGAAGCAATTAGCAATCTAGGATGGGGTAGTGCTAGCGGTTTAACTACTAATCCATATCAAACTTCTAATCACCCTAAGTCTGTAAACACAAACACCCTAGATAATAAAATTAAATTCTTAGTAAGACCGGTTAGAGTTCTTGATAATAAACACATAGCGTTATTCCGAGAAGATGAAGGTCATATTCTTTCAGCGACAGCGGGCGGCAGGTATGGTATGTTCACATACGACACTCCTAATGCACGCGCTACTTTAGCAGCATCTTCATATCTAAGAAATACAAATCCTGCTCCAAGCAACCCACCTTATGCGCCCGTTTATTTATTCAAACTTACAGGAACAGGGTTTTCAACAAGCGTACCGTCAAGTACAGGGCCAAGAATACCCGGCGCTGAATCAACATCTTTCACATCTAAACGAACATCACCTGTTGCTAGAATGATTGTTAGTAATAACACACTACAACATTTGAGAGGTGACGCAAGCAGAAGAACAAGCGTGAGTAAAGGAAGTGACGAATTTGTAAGACTGGATTATACAGTTCAACCTAGATACACTCAAAGCATAAACGCGGGTAACAATTTGAATACTACACAACATTCAAATGAAAATAATAGAAGTGACAATGGGATGGGAGCATGACATCATACACGATACCTTCGCCTGTCAATACGACTTATGCCGCGCCTAGTAACGGTAGATTAGATAATGTTCATTCCGAAGTAGGGGCTGTTGTTGAAGAACCTAAATTTGTAGATAACGCCGTACATCATGCTAGATATGAAGTGTCGCAAAACAATAGTAAAACAATGGTGTTAAAATCTCCTAATGAGAATGACTTTCAAGTGACTAGCGCGGGTAAGTATAGAGTTACAGAAGAGCAAGACAGTGTGCGTTTAGCCCATCAATCACATGAAGATGCTCCTTTTTTTGATGGTGTGCAACTGAGTGAAACATCAAGACGACCTATGCTTTTGATAGACGCAGATGACCCTTCTCTAAAGATAAGAACTAAAAAAGTATCTAGCGCAGATAAAGGTATTAGAATAGAACTAAACAATATGAAAGGGCGCAAACTTACTGATGTCGAAATGGGTGATACCACAAATGTATACGCAGGTCAAATATTATCAGTTGGTTTGAAAAGTACAGACTTAGTCAAAAGACTTTTTGATAATTCTTTACACGGGTTGAACAGCGTCAGTACAGAAGGTTCATCTACGCTATTCGTTGCTCAAAACTTTAACTCATTATCCATACCTAGTGCTATTAGATTCGTGGCAAGACACGACCATTACATAATGTACTACGATAGGTTTGGTAATTTCAAGTACGCGCCTAAAGTATTCTCAATAAAAGACCGAGAGATAGGATTTCAAAGAGGTGTAGGTAAAACTAAAATAGACCCTATTGTAGAAATTGCTAATAGAATAGTAGTAAAGGGTAAAGGAATAGCAGTCAATGATAATCTATCAGCAGAAATAGATGATGCAGAAATGCAAAAAAGACACGGTGCTATAAAGCAAATGACACTTAAAGACCCAACTGCTAACAGTGATTCCAAAGCAAGAAAGGCAGCAGGGCAAGCGTTGCGTTTGAATAAAAAAGCACAAGGTTCTTTGAAGAGTGAGAACCATTCTAGGTCATGGGATATGGAACCGGGTGATGTGGTAGATTTCAATCACGCAATATCCAAAGGGAGGCAAGCGTTGATAGAAGTGTCACACGATGAAACAGGGTCTTCTAGTTTTCAAATGCTTTCTTACGAAGCAGGGCTTGAAAGTGTACTAACTGCTTTTGGTGATGACGCTGACCTCGAAGATGAAGAATTTGAGAGAGATAAAACATTCCAAGTTCAAGTCATAAACAAAACCGGTGTTGGTCAATCTAATCTAACTATAACAGGCATTATGAATACGCGCCGAGTATCTAGTAAAATCATTAGGTCAAGGACAACAATGGGCGAACTAGACTTTATCGCACCAAACATACACGCGGGTATGTTGCTTGGTCATCGTAACATAGCATCTAATGGCTTTGGCGCGACTCGTTCTGCTTTAGGGGTAGGTTGGTCTAGGAGAGTTCCGGGTACACTAAGCGGTAATCAAATCATAGCAGACATTGCAGGTTTTCCAACAGATACAGGGAAATTAATTTTAGACAATCAAAGCGTGGTACAATATACAGGAGTAACATCTTCACCAAGCCCTAGGTTCACGAATGTAACTCTTATTAGCGGGGCGGCTATACCTGCAAGTATCGGAGAGATTCGCTTAGCAAGAACACGCGCTCATGAAATGAGATATGTAAAAGGTGTAACTAAAAGGAGGAAGATTTGATGCCAATGTTAAACACTGTTAAACGACGCTTGGTTGAACACCTTGCTACACTTGTCAATGAGTTGCACATAGGTAGTGATGGTTCAGTAGCAACCTCCGAAGACGGTGGTGCGCGAACACTAGCAAGAGTAGTGCCGCGCGTGCAAATTATAGATGACACTAGCATCTTAGTAGAGGGTGTATTCAACGCGTCTTACATATTCTCAACTCCTATCCAAGAAGTTTACATACAATACAAAGACGCAACAACAGGAGAGTTTGTTCCTGTATACAGGACAGACATACATTCATTTGTAAAAGGCGCAGATAACGAGGTGCGCTTTTCGTTTATATTGGAGGTATCGTGATGGCTAAGGATAATTTATCGGGACACACAAGCGCGCAGAACTCATCGGGTCAAGACGGTTTAAGAGATGGAGATTCGTTATCACCTTCGACATTGACCAACTTATTACAAGGCATTCAAGGTAATGGTATATTAAGACTACAAGATGGTGCTTACGGGTCTACAAGGAATGAACCTAACTCCGGTAATCAACCGGGTTCTATTATCAAAAACGCCGGTAGTCTAAGCAAACTAGATGTAAGCGGAGGTTTTGTCGTTCTCGATGGAGTTGTCTATGAGTTTGGTACCGGCCACGGTAACACTATACAATTAGATTTGAATAACAACTCACATGGGACAGGGGCTTTGCAGTTAAACGCTAACGAAGAAGCCATCTACACTATCTTTGTATCAGCAAATGGCGGTAACGCTAAGGTGCATTATGAAGGTGGTAGCCCAATAGTCACCACAGCAGGTCTATATCCATCAGCATCGTCAAACTACTTAACCACCTACGCGTCGTTATCAAGCGCAGATAATCACAAGGTAGTCGTGCTTGCACATGTTAGAGTTCGACATACAGTTGCCGCGGGTGGCGGAGCCAAGAACATAGACATAATAGCCATTAATGATAAGCGCGCATTTGTCAACGCTTCTGCTGATTATAGAATACCTTTGTCCACAGGTAGTATAACTAATAATGAAGTATTAGACGGAGGTACACAAGGTGTAAACACAATTGCTGATTTGAATGGTTTATTCACACACACGGGTGACATCACCAAAGATGAATCTATCAATGTTCATTGGGTGAGTCACCCTAACTACGGTTCATTTAACCAATCACCGCCGTCATCGAGCGACGCAGGGTATGGTCAAGGACCATCGCGCGGTGCAGACCGTGGCGGTAGCCATGCGGCTGACTCGTTTTACTTCGCAGGTCGCAACAATGAACAGACAGGACACTACTCGGTGCGATTGCAGGGGCGAGGTGTTGATGCAACTGCAACCGCGCTAACTACAAACGGCACTTGGGTGTTGACGGCGGATGGTGATTCATTCCTCATGCTCTCACCAAACGGCGGCGTGACTATTACGCTCAACCCCGAACGAGATGCAACCGCGAATTACAAGTTCCCCGAAGGTCACATTATTGAAGTTTGTAATGACGGCGCGGGTTCTATCGTCTTTGACAATCAAACTTCTCCAAGCGGGTTGAACGCTACACTTTTAGCGGGACACCGCGCTACATTCATTTACGAAGGAACGGTGTGGATTCGGTGTGATTATCAATCAGCAATCTTAGGTATAACTCCGGCTATTGTCGATAACAGCGGAACTCCCGCGTTTGCCGCAGGTATTACACAAAATGAAGTGCTAACGCTTCTTGGTAACATTGAACCCGGTGCAGATGTAACAGACGCGACTAATGTAACCGCCGCGGGTGCATTGATGGACAGTGAATTAACTGACCTCGCAGGAGTCAAGGGTGTAACAATATCTACACTTCAAGTTAAACCGTCCGAAGGTCCATTCGCTAATGGTGACAAAACTAAGTTAGACGGTATTGAAACGGGTGCAACTGCTGACCAAACGAATGCTGAAATACGCGCGGCTGTTGAAGCCGCTACCGATTCAAATGTATTTACTGATGCCGACCATAGCAAGTTGAATGCGATTGACGCAAGTGCAGATGTGACAGACGCAACGACTGTGGATGCCGCGGGAGCAGTCATGGAAAGCGATGTTGATGCAAAGGGGGATATTTTTGTAGCAACCGCCAACAACACTCTCACGCGTTTAGCAGTCGGAACGAACAACCATGTCCTAACAGCAGATAGCGCGCAAGCATCCGGTGTCAAGTGGGCGGCGGCTTCGGGTGGTGGCGGTGGCGGTGCCACAGATAAAATAGAAGACGCTGACGGCGACACTAAGATAGAAGTAGAAACTTCAACGGATGATGATAAAATAATTATGACTGCCGCCGGAACTGATTTAGTTGAGGTGGAAAAAGGGTCCTTTTTAGCGTCTAATCAAATGAAACTACTTAACGAAACTGGCATTACTTTTCATGCAACCGATTCTTCTTCAAATAGTCTAACAATTACTTGCCCGACAACTGAAATGGCAGCAGGGCCAAAGTTAGTTACAATTAATCAAGGAACAATTCCCGGCGATACTTTACTAACCGCCGCGGGTTTTGCTGCTTCCGCTAATAGTGCGGGTGGATTCGGGGCTGCCCCTACACTTCAATTAGGCGCGGCAGGAAACATCGGCAATGGTGTTTTTGAAATAGCCAAACTTCACGCTTTTACTTTACAAGCCTCAATATATACTGCAAATAGAACTGGTGCATTAGGTGACCATGGTAAGTACATTATAATGACAGGTTCCGGTTTGACTTATACTCTAGTAGCGAATGCATCTCTTGGAGCGCAACTCACTATATTAGCAGGTTCGTCAAACGCTGTCACTGTTACCGCTACGGGCGGTAAGACTATCAACGGTGGTGCTGCTAACGGTAGCATAACAGTAGCAGGGTACAATGGTGTCACTCTTATATGCATAGACGCGAGTAATAATTGGTTAGCATTGGGTGTGTGATTGTATTGTATAATGCTGTGGCAGGTGCTTGCGCTGAACAAAAGGCTAACGCCGGTGGCGGTGGCGGTGGTGGCACACCGAGTGTTAGCGTAGCGACATCAGCCTCCGGTAATTATGATAACGCAGTTGAAATAATAATCGTAAACGGGCAGGCTGTTTCTAATGGTAATTCCCCACAGCACTCAAGTAATTTCTCCAATGGAATTTTAGGAGGCGCGCAATCAACTTTTGGAACAGCGACAAGTCCGACAAGAACGACTCAAACAATTACTGCTTCTGCCGCAGACTATTTTAGTTCATGGAGCGCCGCCGGAACTGGTAACGGCCCTATCCACATTGGAGGGTATCTTAGAAGTAACAACTTTACTAGCGCCAATAAAGAAGGATGGGCTATTGGTTCGACAACAATATTAAGTCAATCTTTTTCTACGGGAGTTTCAGTAAGCGTGAATGAAACTTATAATAATAGAACTCAAATCCGAGATAACACCTTTGGTACTAACATCACCGGACTTTCCCATTTTAGCAATCACTCATTTTCAATTGGTAGTGGTTTTTATGGAATGACTATACAACATGCCGGAGGTAGAGGGGCGTCTACATTACCTCAAGCCGGAGATAGTTTAACTTTTAGATTATCAGTCAACGACGAAGATTCGGGCGGAACTCCATATACGGCTATACATGATGTCACTATAAATTGGGCGTGAGGAATAAATATGACAAGAATACAAGTTAATATCCCTGCGGGAGTTTCCGGTGATTTTGAGATAGCGCATTATACAAACCAAACAACAGATAGACAATGGCAAATGTATCTTGATATGAAAAATGAAAGTCATTCTAACTATTGTGTTCTAATCAAAGACTGTTGCCCTATGCCTATCATGCAAGACTCCGAAGGAGAGTATAGAGAACATCAATGGTTGTGGGACAACGCTACGGGAGATGTATTGATTGGTGGGTTAGGAATAGGAATGGTGAATGAATTTTTAATCAACGCGCCTAATATTAATTCAGTAACAATTATTGAAAATTCACAAGATGTGATAGATTTAGTATGGGCGCATTGCTCTAAAGATAATAGATTTACATTAATTAAAGCAGACATAGAAACATGGACACCTCCCGCTAACTCTCATTGGGATGTAATGTGGTTTGATACATGGTGTAGTGATAACAGTCTAAATTGTGTTGAATATGAAACGCTTATGACAAATAGATATTCGCAATACTGCACTGATATTGGCTTTTGGGGAAGTTTGCCGGGTCCGATTAATTGAGGTGATAATATGAGTTTATGGTTATGGTTTTTATTAGCGTTTATAGCAGGTTTCGTGACAATGTGGTTAGCAACAATAGATGACAAAGATACAGGTTTCATTATCTTTGAGTCCGACGAAGAGTTACAGAAAGCCTGTTGGGAAGGAATGAGAAAGGGTGTGAAGTGATGGGAAAGTTGCGCGATAGACTAAGTCAAAAATGCCCCGGATGCTTTGAGAAAGTTCTCGCGCATCGTTTAGAATGCCGATATGTTAATGATAGAGAATCGCGTGTCCTTGTTTGGGAGTGTCCGAAATGTCAAAGACTTTGGCGCGAATCAAGATTAGATAAACCTAAATTTAAACAGCATGGAGTTGCAGAAAATGTCTAAGAAAGATAAGAAAAAAGCGGGAATGGTACTAATCATAGGTATGGGCGTCAAGCCGAAAAAAGGCAAAGGCTCGCTAAAGAAACAAGAAAAGAGAAAAATAAAAAGAGGCGGCGAAGATTCTAAAGCCGCTAGAAAGTTGAAAGAATTGAATAATTTACGCGGGTTGGACGAAGCCGGTATAGATAAATATATTGAAGATAGAGCATTAGACCCCGAAGAATTTCACGGACTTGTCATGCAACAGATGGGCAAGCCGATAGATGAATTGTTAGATAATAACAAGACAGGTACACAAGTAATTGATATGTTACTAAGCGAAAGTAGTAAAGCATTCGATGAGCGTAGAGGAAGACGCGAGAAAAATAAAGATGGAACTGTGAGAGGTATCAAAAACATTACAGATTCAGCAAGGCATAAAAGTGGTGATAGGGTATACAACCCGCAAGTCGTTGATGAAAAAGTCAGTAGATTAACACCCGAACAACAAGCAACCGGCGGTTTGAGTAAAGATGAATTCGAAGCATTGCTAGACAGTGCGTATAGAGAAACAAAGCAAAGACAAAGACAGTTACGAAGTGATATGAGAGAAAATAGAAATCGCATAACCTTCGGTGGGGCTTACAAAACGCCCGAACAAAGAGCCGGTATGCGAGATGACGAAGAGGCTAGAGCGCGCGGTGATGAATCCTCAACTGACGATGAAGAGTATAATAGAATACTAAGATTGCTACAAACTCGAAGATTTAGAAACCCCGAACAACTAGCAGAACTTTCGGTTCGTGAAGGAACAGGGGGGACTCACATAGTGTTTCCTTCTAAACCGGAAGGAAGAGATAGACCGGGTAGAGAAGCAAGAGAAATGATGGCGGCACCTAGTTCCTTTATCATAGGTGATAAACTAGGTAACTTTGGAAAACCTAGCACCCCTCAAGAAGAAGCGAATATCAACCCGGACATAGAGGGTATAGGTTACACTGTCAAGTCATCACCGATAGACGCGGCTATTGCTTTACTAAAGCAAGGGGAGGACTACGGTGATGTGGCTGATGCTCTCAATGAAATGCCAAAGAACGAATTAGATAAAGTTAGAATGGAGCAGATTCAAAGGTTGTTAGGGTTCACTCCCGAAAACAGAATGAAGCGCGCTAAGAAAGATTTAGGATTAACAGGAGGGCAAAGAGGAAGAATGCAAAGAATGACATCTAATTTCTCTCCCGATGAATACGGTGATAGCCCCCGAAAGTTAGCGGAGTTTAGCGGTCATCCAAACCTTGCCTCGCCAACTGGTAGATTACCGGGGCGCGCAGAACAAGAAGACCCACTAGCCTCGCTTAGAATGCCCGATGAAGATTGAGGTGTTAGCGTGTGGAGAGGTTACTTGAGTTTGTTGAAAATATCACGACAGACCGAGTTAGGAGAATACCCCGGCTTTGAAGATGAAGCGTTTTCTTCCCACGGTCCTATTACAGAATTCCATGCAACTAACGCTTTACCTCAAGTGTTACAAGAAGGAATAAAACCACCATCTTACAGAAGAAGTATGAAGTATATTCCCGAAGGATTAAGACATTTGATGAAGGTACCTTTACACGAAAGACCAAGTATATCCTATACTACTCCGAGTGAAAAATTCGCGCAAGATTTCAAAAATAAAAGAATCGAAGAACAAGGACCGGGGACTAAAAGAAATATACCAAAAGATAATTTTGGTATTGTTGGAGTGCGCGGTCGTGATTTAGAACAGCCTACGCTCGAAGATGATAACAAAAACTCACTTGTTAGAGTTGGTGAGATACCAAGAAAATACATCGTTCGCAAAGAAGCCAAGTCACCTAAAGCCTTAGCCCATAAGCGCAAATATGAAACTGAATATGAATCTTCACCCGCGCGTAAAAAATACAGACGGGAGTTAGAAAGAGAGCGTCGTAAGCGCGGCGTGGCCGGTAAAGGTGGTGGTGATATGAGTCACACTAAGACAGGTAAGATAGTCGTAGAAAACCCTCATACTAACAGGGCGCGCTCTCATCCATCAGTAGGCTCAACGCTCAAGATGGTGAAGATTGTGAAAGCATTCCCTGCTAAGTATGCAGGTAATTGTAGAGAGTGTGGCACTTACTTGTCTGTTGGTGAAATGGTCAACATGGGTAGAGATGGTGGAATAGTTTGCCGTAATGCTCCTAGATGCGGTATGAAGTATGTTGTGTGATTTACTCTTCTTCCGGTAGATACGGATTGGGGATGCTGTCGAGAGTTACGAGTATTTTATTAGCGATAAATATGGAAACTTCGATAATGAGGAAAACAAGAAGAATATACCACGCAACCTCGACAACATCCGTGAACAATCAATCACCTCTACGGGCGATTATATCATCTATTCTAAGTATAGATGAAGCAACTTCGGTCGCTGATTTAATGACTTGCTTAACTAGCGCGGATGGTTCGTAGACACCTTCTAAGTCAGTTCTAGTGATACAACCAACTCCTTCAAAATCTATGTACAGACCCTTGAACCCATCACAAGACCGTAATTCCATAACAACATCTAGCGGGTCCATCCCCGCATTAGATGCAATCGCAGCAGGTATGATTTCTAGTGAGTCAGCATAGGCTTCCATACACATACGCTCCCGCGCACTAATTTGTGTAACTTGAGTAGCATGATTTCTAACAGCCATTGAAGCCTTAGAGTAAGCAACACCGCCACCGGGGTAGACTTGAGGGTCACTCATGTAAAGACATACAACACCAAGAGCATCATCAAACGCGCGCTCGTATTCATCAAGCATTTGCCTAGTAGCACCTCTAACAATCAATGTTATTGTGTCCGGCTTCTTTACTTCGATTGATACATAATCTAAATCGCCTATTCTCTTAGGAGAAATGACTCCTTTGAACTCCGGCACATCTTCTACTTCTGTGACTCTATGATATGTGGGGACTCCTGTGATTCTCGATACAGCGTCTAAGTCGGATTGCTGCAACCTACTAACTACCGCGACATTGTTTTGTTCAAGGTGTTTAGCGATGGCTTCATGCACTCCGTCACGACACATCAACACATCACAATCGTCAGCAATAGCATGAGCAATGTTAGATAGTATCTGCATCTCTTGCTGCTGTATTTGTTGCAGTTGAGCAGGGTCTTGAATCTGCATTTGTACATCTTCGTAGTTGAACCCGTCAAGCCCACCGTCTAACAAGAGAAGTCGAGGGTTCTTCTTCTCTTCTTGTTCGGGATTGACAAACATCTTATTCAACACTAACCCTCTATGAATGTAAGAATCTTCCATAGAGCCTCCTGCTTGAGTCAAAATCCTAACCTTGTCTAATTCACCATTTACTTGAGTCGCCGCCGCCGCGCACAGTTGAGCAGCGAATTCAAGGTTATTTTCGGACGCTTTACCCCTCAATGCTGTCGAGGCTATATTGGTTTTCTCAATCCCTTCTATGGGTGCAGGTAAATTGTCTAATGCTATCCTAGATGCTTTGTTATATGCGCGCACAATTGTTTGAGGGTGTATTCCTCTCATCAACAATCCTTCGCTCAAAGCAAGCATCTGTCCGGCTAGGACTACTACACTTGTCGTTCCGTCTTTGCATGTTTCATCTTGAGTTTGACTTGCTTGAACCATCATCTGCGCACCGGGATGCGCTGTACTTAGTTCTTGGAGTATAGTGATACCATCATTGGTCACTATACTTTCACCTCGCTCGTCTACTAACATTTTATCCATACCCGCGGGTCCAAGCGTCGACCTTACGGTTTCAGCAACATGGACTGCGGCTTTTATATTACTTATTTGGGCTTCTCTTCCTGTTTTTCTTTCTTCTGTCATAATAATCACCAACCTATTTGGTACTCTTCAATCAGTCCTGTTTCTTCGTTACGGCCTTTAACAAAACCTTCGTTCCTCCCATGAAGAAACAAGTCATAATTGAGTTTACAATCTGCTATGCAGTATTTTATTACATCAGCGTGGCGACCGTCTTTCCAAGCAATCGGCGCGTCTGCTGAATCCATAATTTCTTTTCCTTGACCAAGCGTGTGTTTGCATAAAGAATCAAGTTGATGACTCTTACCACAGGCTTGACGGATAGACCACGATGTGTCTACTATATTCTCCTTCTTATTCAATAAGACACCCGCATAGTGCATATCAAGGGCGTCACGAAGAACTGGTAAGTCAAAGCCTCGTATGTTGTGTCCAACAATGATACCACCATTGTCAACATGCTTCTTCAAATGCTCACCTAACTCTCTAGGATGTAGAGAATGCATGTGCGCGTCTGCTACAATAACATCATCTGCTTTGCTGAACACATGTGCTTCTTCGCCATCCCATGTTGCTACGACCGTTGGGTCAAACATGTGGGTGTTACCCCATCCACCAATCTCATGAGAATAGTTAGAGGTTTCAATATCAATAGCCATGACTTTACTCACTTTCTCATCTCCATTTCCTTGTCACACTTCTCAACAAATATTTTATTCATAGCGATAGCAATCTCTTCAATTGATTTCAAACCCGTTAAAGCGTTACCAACAATATCGGATATGATACGAATAGTCGTAGCCGCGCTTGGCATATTTTCAAAATCAAGTGCCACATCTCCACCTTCAAGGGTGTCGCTAATTTCAGTAAGTATTTCTATGTAATGTTTAGTTTGGTCATCGTGTATATATCCCATTATTATTCCTCCTTCATTTTGACATAAGCCGCGTTCCCTACTTTGTGAGTTCGGAACATCTGTGCTACATCTTGGTATCTTCTGTATACAGTCGGTTTACTCTTACCTAACTGAGAACCATACTTCTCAAACAGGTCATTCTTTAGAACCCATCCGCTGCCTTTACCTTCGACATCAACAGACTTACAACCTTTCATAGCATTCATCCATTCATCTCTTCTAGCAATCTTCTCAGCGGCTTTAGAACCAACTTCAACTTCGGACTCAAGCCAAAGGACAAGTTGCTCGTATATATCATAGAGGATTTCAGTTGCCATTTCAACATCGTCACCTGTGACCACCCAATCACCATCGAAAGGTATATTGTCACGCTCGACGCGAATCATAGCGAGGTGTGTTGCGAACAGTACAGTATAGTTTAGAATATTAGGAATGAACGAACAAACAACATCACTCAAATGTTTATCCATACCACGCACAAGTGTATAGTATTCATCAACGGATGACATCAATTGAGGATGAACTGACTCATCAACATTAAACATGTCATGCATACAAGCGCGTGCTACTTCTTCTTTACTGGACGGGGCTAACGCTTCCCACTCTTGGTGAGTCATGTTAGCAAGACTTAGCAACCGCGCTTCTGTCTTTTCTCTAATCCTAATGAAGTGCTGTGCTATATCTTCTAACGATTGTACTTCGGTTAATTTGTTTTGGAAGACACCGGACATTCTTTGCTCCGATACCATCTGTCGCATGTTATCACTCCAAGGTCTGTAAATCAACAGAACTCTTTGGAATAATCCTTTGGTTAGAACATACTCCTTCACCCCGCTAGGTGGGAAAGAAGTAATCCAAAGTGATACGCGGGATTCTGTTTCGACTTTACCGTTCTTCATGTGTTTGGTAAGTGTGTTACTGTGACTACCGACGGGGTTCATCGCTTGTTGAAGGTATAGGATAACTTCCGAGAAGAATTGCTTAGGGTTTGATTGTAGAAGGATTGAACCTTCATCAAAGTTTAAACACTTCTTACCACCTAGTAGTCCTTCATTCTGTACAAGTTCATATCCACCGTCACCGTCACTTACTGAGTCGATAGACCCGATAAGCGCGCTGTCTGTTCCACTGGTAAACATATCAATGTCAAGTCCTGCGAGTTCAGCGACTTCTCCGGTAAACTCCCAAGCGATTGACTTGCCGGACCTAGTTGCTTGAATCCAAAATGTGTGAATTCTAGGGTCTAGCGCCGAAGCCCATACGGGTATTCGGACATAGTCGACAAGGGCTTGACCTTGTAAGTAGAAGAAGGATATGAGGCCGGGTATTTCGTTGAAAAACGAAGTCGTCCGAAAACGCTCAAGGTAATCCTTCATTACTGGGTATTCTTTTACTGCTGTATATTGGTTCCATATTCTTTGGGGCATAATTTTTTCTCTCCTTACAACTGTCGTTTGGAATGGGGGGCAAACCCACTACGGTACAAGACAGTTAATAACCGTTTCTCATTTTCTCATTTATCGTTATATTATAATAATAATAAATTTTAAACCCAAGGTATCGGGAATGACGCAGTACAGCGTTTTCATCTGTGACCTTGGGATTAACGCATTTAACGCTCAACTCGGACTTCGTCCTCGCTCGTTAAAACTTCAACAATTCTGTTGCGTAAAACCTTCCCTAGCCGGGGAACATTGCGAAGTGTATCTTGGAATGCGGCTTCTTCTATTGAGCCGCATGTTTTTATTATTGATTCAGCCATCTCCGGTCCAATTCCGGGGATGGTCAATAGCATGTCGATACGAACATCATTAGATGATACGCGCTTAATTGCTTTAGCGCCGTGTCGACTTGCTTTTTTGTATGTCTTCTCATGAAGAGCCACCATGAAGGCCGCTACCTCATCTAT
>Ga0098043_1000009_pt1 | contig 60253 bp, 79 predicted proteins | sample 9B_taG_FD_92581 | JGI IMG/M metagenome (GOLD analysis project Ga0098043, IMG submission 92581) | Marine viral communities from the Subarctic Pacific Ocean - 9B_ETSP_OMZ_AT15188_CsCl metaG | ecosystem: Environmental > Aquatic > Marine > Oceanic | place: Subarctic Pacific Ocean | collected 2015-01-10 | reverse complement strand
GGTAACTGCAAACGGATGACAGTTCTTGTCGTTGATCTCACCGCTTGTCCTGATCCTGAAGTGTACTAAAGCAGGGTATGCTCGGTACCTCTGGAACTTCTTCTTGAAATTATTGAACGACGTTGTGCCCTTCTGTGTGATGAGCTTGCCGTCCTTTGCTACAGCGAAACCCCAACCGTCTGGGTTAGACTTGAAGGCTCGCTTGTACGCGGCCCAGTCAGGCTGGGTCTTGCGTGGTTTGAATATTGCGATGCACATTAGGCACCCCTTTCTGCTGTTCGAGTGTAAGAGCGGGAGATATCTACGAATGATCTGCCGCTTGGGACACTTGCCCCATTTGATCCCATCATGAATGAGTGTCGCATGGGTGATGCCTTCGCTACATCTAAGAACCATCTGCGAAGGAACGGATACTTGTGGTGATTCTCTCCGACGAACCATCCGTACGTTTTGTCGGAAGTATCGTCCAGCATATACAAAGGAGTTTCCTCCATGAGGTCGATGATAGACTCAACGACTTCGATGTTGCGGAGAAGCATCAACGGGTTGAGAGATGAGCGAAAGCCCCTGAACTCAACAAGTGATCTTGGCTTGACGCGAAGCTGAGAATACTTCTCGTACCCAAGCATGTTGTCAAGCTCCTCTTCGTCGTAGTCTGAGTCCCCGCTGAAAGCACGACGTATGCTGTCGTACGCTTTGATGTCACTGCCGTACAACTTCCACGCACGCTCTCCGTTTACCATCGCTCGTCTCTTCAGGCGAACACTCCGAGTGTTGCAGTAGTTGGTTGGCTCACGCAAGAACAGCGTCTTGTGCATACCGTAACGAGCGATATGGTTGATCCAGTACAAAGTCTTGCACCATGTCAACCGAGAAGCACTCCTGTCAGAGACAGTAACGTGCATGCCGCAGGACCTGTTAGTCCAAGCACCACCTGTCGGAAACCAACGACGACGGTTGCCTACCATCGACCGAAGTGCATGCCGGTAGGTAGTTGGAACCGTGTTCGCCTTGTGCTGCTTGCGGCTGAACAACCAGTGATAGAGCGTGTGCTCTGTCTTGGTAAGCGGCACGGTCTTGAGCTCTGCACTCGGCCCACTGCGAGCCCTGATTGAACCGTCATCGGTGGGCAGGTAGTAGGCGTCAGCAATCTTCACGCCTAGCAACTCGTCCTGAAGCCAGTTCCATATTGAGTCAGCTTCTTCAGCCTCGTACTCATCGAAGTTATCCATCTCAACCTCGATCCCGTACAGTCTGTTGCTGCTTGTTTGAGACTGCCGCAACCTATGTCTTCTGTCATAGTTCAGATGACTAAGGGGACAGCAGTCGTATCCGTGGATATCAGTCGGCATCGTACCTCCTCCATGCGCCCAGAGCTCTGTCTGGATCTTCTGTGGGTAGTTTAGAACAAAAGTCTGCGTACTCAACAAAGTCTGCCCACATCTTGGCGTGTGCAGTTCTGTCGATTGCAGCGATACTATAGAAGCGAAGGAACTCTATCGAGCACTCGATACAAGTGAGTGCGTCTGACAATTCCTTGAGTGACGCCGGTGACTTGGGTAGTCGTATCTCGATAGTCTTCCGTCGATGAGATACTGCGTCAGTCCTGCTGAACTGGCGTCTGTTGATGCGTGAGTTAGCCCCTCGGCTGTATGTCCTTGGGCGATCTCTCCATCCCGGTCGTTGATACGGAGTCTGAATACCTTCAATCGGTCCGGGCTCACAGTAGTCTGTGCATTTCCTGCCGAACACATTGCCTTGGTACCCCTGGTTTGACACGATGTTCCAGAACAACGACAGCTTGCCGACGAGCAAAGGGGTTAAGTCTCTGCGGTCGACATGAACATGCAGTCCGCAGTCCGGCCTGTCCTGAAAGTAATCGAAGTCTACCGTGCTCCAACAAGCAAGGTGGTTGGCAGTTGTCGCTGGTATGCAGCTGAACTCTGTGCCGATGCCAGGAATGCTTCCGTCATTCTTTGCAATGCAATAAGCACTGGCCTCTCTTTTCGACAACATGCTGTAGTTGCGATTGAGTTGTGCGTACAGCTCAGTGAATGCGTACGAAGCTGCCACTTTAGCGGAAGCCCCGCGTGGATTGTTAAGAACATCGTCACGATAAGAGAGTTCAACCTCGATCCCAAGACGGACGCTGCTTTGTCTGAACTTGCGGCTGAAGTTAGTCTTCTCGATTGGGTCTGCTCGGTAGTGATGATTGCGGATCGTGTACTTCGGGGGGTCTTTGAGCCGGAGGCTACCAACGATCATCAACTGGCCGATTGTTGCAGAGTAGTCCGGCATGTCGTAAGCAACCGGATAGAGCCAACCACCACAACTGTCACAACGAGCCGCCGTCCTCATCCGAAGCCTTGACGGGTGTCCGTTGCACTCGCACTGGCTCTGCATTGAATTAGGCAGGTCGCTTATGGGTATTGCTTCAGGCATTTAGTTTGCCTTTCTAGTTAGGGGAGAAAAGAGGGACAGGAACACGCTGCTCCTGCCCCTCAAAAGAAAGAGCCGACCCTGTAAATAAGGTCAGATAAACATACGCCCAAGCAGTTCAATGACGAACCTCAAGAGCGTTTGAACAATCCAAATCTGTGTCTCATCCATAAGACATCGATCTCCTTAAAGTGCTTGGACATCAAAGCAGAAACTAATCTCTGCTTTCCTTTTACTAGGCCCCCTCTTCCTACTGTGATGCTTCGGCATCGCATGCGGGGCATACTCGTGCATGCCTTGAAGAATGGGGTACTCAATACCATGCCTTCTGTAGAACATCTGGCATAGCTGCCACTCCATGTGGCTCAGGCTAGCAAGCTGCTTGAACTCTTTGAGCGAGAACTGTGCAGCCTCTGCTTGCTTGAGAAGCTTCAAGACTTTACGTGCCTTGCGAGCTCTTGCACTTGTCCGTCTCTTCCTGCGAAACGGAAGTTTGGTTTGCTTCATCCCGGTCCTTTCTAATGAGATGGTTCACTGTACTTCTTAACTCTTAACATCAACGCACGGACTTGTGTAATCTCACGCAGGTTAGCCTCGTCATCTGTGGAACTGGGTGTGTCCTCGATGAAGTCTTGGTAGTCGCCAAGAGCTGCAACTAGAATCCCAAGATCCTCGAATGTGAACTTGCAGTCCACTTGATGACGTGAGCATTCCCGTTCTTCTTGAATAATCATTCATCCTCCTTGATGATGGCTATGGTTTCTTTCCGGTTCACTCGTATCTCGACATGACCACGACCGGCCATGACCACGTTAGGCTGACTGTTCCTATGACGAGTGGACACAGGAACAGTGCATTGAATATGATCCACGTAATGACAAGTACCCCTCTCGTGAACAGTCATGGTTGGTTTGCCACGCTGACGCGAGAGGGGCTTGTTGAAGTGGAAGAAAAAACTTCTCTTCATCGTGTCTCCTATGCACAAGCTGCAAGGGAGTCCCAGAACTCGACAGTGCTTTCCATTCGCTCCTCGGATTCGATCCTCGACTCTGCGTCCATCGTGTCGAAGATGTGCTGAGCCACAAACCCAGCGAACTGAGCGTCGTCAATGCTATCGTAAGGGTGATTGATCTCATCATCAGAGAACCTGTCGTCCATCAAGACAACATGGAAATGAAACCCACGCTGAAAGATCCAGCCGATGCGATTGGCATGGGCATCAGTGACGTAAGCTGCAATGTGACCGTCGCAAGTGGTGGTAGTTGTCGAGTTCATAATTAAGAGTCTCCTATTGCATGGTTGATAAAAAGAAAAAGGGACCAGTCACCATGCAGTAACTGATCCCTTCACAAGTAAGAGCCGACCCTATAAAACAAGGGTCTTCAAGGTTTGCTGTCCGTGTATAGAGACGGACTGATAACAGCGGTCTGCTTTACAGGCATTGACCGTACTATGTCCAGTAAGTGCTGGAGTTGATTCTTAGTAGAGCTGTCCTTGGATGGTGAAGCTTTCTTCTTCATCAGGATTGTCACTCCTTCCTTCTTCACGCCTTTCTATTGCGGTTTTAATCTTGTCGTAGTGATACCACAGGTTGTACCACTCGTAGATATGACAAACGCTGTCTGTTCTCATCACTTCTATGTCAGTCAGCATTGACTTGACCATACGCTCTAGTGCTAAGTCAGGCATCTTCACTCCTTACTTTTGGGGGCCAAAACTTTGATGGGTAATCTGTGTTGAACATGTAGATCTTGCAGTCGTCAAACTCTGGATCAACTTGCTCAGCCCAGTCTTCCTTGAAGACGAACTCGCACATGTCCTTGCGGTACATGCCTCGACTTACGCCCTCGATTGCATCAGCTGTCTTCTCTGCCTCTTCGGTGAGTGTGCAAAGAGATAACTTAAGCTGTCCGTACTTGGATGGTAGTATTCGTGCGACACCATACTCGTAGTCAACATTCCATCCAGGAACTGCAAGCTCGTCACTGATGACTTTGTAACCGTCTGAACCAAACGCTCGTCGCCGCGTCGGGTCATCTCTGAATATGCCATAGAAGGCAAAGCTACTCATTCGTAGATATCTCCTGGGTTAAGGGGCCTTGTAAAAGGTAGAGCCGACCCTGCAAAACAGGGGGTCATGCTCATCTCCTGCATCTCTTCTTGTCGAAGCAGCTCGTCGCGAAGCTTCATGCACTGGTCGCACGCAACAGTGTGTCTCTCTTCGTTCTCAAAGTAGTAGTTGCGAACCATCGCCAAGCTGTTGACGATAAGATCAAACTCTGACTCACTCACGGTTATGTTTAGCAAGAAGCACCTACCTTTCATTAGGGTTTGTACGCATAGGGGAAGGGTCAATCCACCTGTACTTGCCTTGAAGAAGTGGGATGATATCTGTCGGCCCCTCGTCTTCGTCTTTTCCGTAGACATACAGTCGCAGCTCGTCTTGACTCAATTCGATTACGACAAGCGGGTCCATTTCATTGACGCCAAACTGCACGTAATTGGATGTGACTTTGGTTACTGCACCCTCAAGCACAGACCCATCATCTCCACGCAATACGTGTCTTAGTTCCATAGGAACAGGTGATTGCTTCATTTAGCACTCCATTTCTTAGTACATCGAGTTGATATGTAAACAGGCATACCGCACAGCCTGTACTCTTCAACGAGTCTTAATAGCTCGAGCTTGTATTGACTGAAGATCTTGAAATCTCTGCGGTCGAGTTCATCTACAGTCTCTACGCCTTGTTTGCCTCGCATGTTGAGGTATCTCAAATGCTGCAAAGATCACCTACCTTTCTGTGTTGTTTGCCATGCTGGTCTCAAGCTCAGTGAATGCAAGCTTGTCGAACTGTTTCTCTTCAAGGCCGTTGACTGCAAGCATGATCGCTCGCACGTCTGTTTTGTTTGTAACATGTAGGCCATGCTCTTCCAGACGTTGGACCCATTCCTCCAGGTGGTACTTTGGGTAAGCCCACTCAGCGTTATTATTTGCATCCTTCCTCATAGCACGGTACTGATTCCATGTAAGCTTCTTGAAGAAAGCAAACTTTTCTTGAGTGTTGATATCCGTGGGATCGTATTGCCCAGTCTCGGCGAACGCTCGCTCGTATAATTCTGGGACAGCGTAACTGTCGTACATATTTTGCTCCTTAAGCAAAGGTTATCGAACAAGAAACATCATGGCACCCAGCATCCAAAGACACTGGGTGACGTGGCACCTCTTACTCGGGGTGAACGATTGAACCAACTAATGCCTCCCTGATGTTGGTCAGGTGACGCATGGTTCCTTCAGTTGCATCAACAATAGTAATGAACTTCTTACGTTCCTTGGACTGCAGCTTCTCTTCGAGTTGCTGAATCCGAACACGCAAGACCTCAACCTCGGATGGCTGCTGCATCCTATCGACAACAGCCTGACACTGACCACGCCAATACTTACTGGCATTGCTAATCTGACCCTGGCCGAAGTAACCACCACAAATGCCAAGGGTAAAGAACGCAAGACAAATACTGATACGCATAGGTACCTCATCTTTCTAAAGGGAAAAGAAACAAGGAGCAGCAGAGTGCTGTCCCTCAATAGATAGAGCCGACCCTATAAAAATAGGGGTTAAACGAACTTACCGGACAAAATTCTCTCAAGATCATCAGCTAGGGAGATAGCGTAGGCAGAACCGAACCTGCCCTCTCCTCCTTCGGCATACTCGTCCGCAAGGCTTTCGCCCATGCGTTTGAGTGCTTGAATGATTGAACGCATCTGCGGGGGTGTGATTGTGTAATTATCCCTACCCTCAAACTTCAGGTCATCGTAGAGCTTCTCGTTCACTGCCCTCACTTCCTTAAGCTCCTCGCTAAGCTTGAGCTTCTCTTGCATAACTTCCTCCCAAGCTTGATTGGCCGCTGTTACCGACTTACGTAAGTCAGCTTGCTTGTCGAGAAGCCTGGCAAGCTTATAGACGTTAATCTTTACGTTCATGAATCTCTCTCTTTCTTGAGTTCTAGGTACTGATCAAGTAACGTCTTCGCGACATCAACCCACTTATCCATAGGTGGGTCTACAACTGAGGGGCCGTCGTCAAAGTGACCCTTGGCGTCTATGGAATAGTCCCACAATGCGTAGTACATACATCTCTTTGCCTCGACATCGAACTCGCCAAGCGGCTGTTCCCAATATGCCTGATCCCTTTCTTCTTTTTCAGGAAGCTCCTCGCACAGGTCCTTGTCCTTCATTAAAGACTTGGCTGCCTCCAAGTGTTCAAGCTTTGGGTTGACGAGGTTGAACTTCGCATAGTCGTACGGCCTAGCGTTCTTGACGTGGTAATCAAGCACGTAAAGCACACAGTTCAATTCAGCATCACTGAGTTGTACTTGTGTAGTTGTCATATCTATCTCTCTTTCTTAAAGGGGAAGGTTGATGCAAAGGTACATCAATCCGCCCAGCCCCGAAGGACTGAGCGATTTGGCGAACCCTTACCAAGGCTGACCCAGCTCCCACGCTAGGCTGGACTCGAGCCGGACAATGGTGTCCCGAACGCTACTCGGCATTGGCTTGCCTTCGTAGTCGCGTACGACCTGCTCCATGCTGTGCAGGAGGTGGTGAACATCGTCTGCTCGGTCAGCAACGAAGTCACCGGCTTCGACAGCCTCGCGTAAGGCAGGGTTCGGGATGTATGAAAGCGGCATAGCATTCTCTCTTTCACTAAGAGGGGAAAAGGAAGGAGAACAAGACTGTCTCGTTCTACCTATAGAGCCGACCCTAGGAACAAGGACTAAGCGGCTTTCGTAAACCGCCCAGTCTTTGGGTCACGTAACCTACGCTGTATCTTGGCAACCGAGTCACGGGTAGAATCCAGACGGACGTGGTTGTAAGTGACGACATCCTTGATGCGGTGGACTAAGTTCCGCAGTGTCATCAGCGTGACGAAGAACCAAGCAACCATGAAGACACCAGCAATCGCAAGGATATCTGTAACCGTCAGCGTTACCTGTGTGCTGCTAACCCATGCAGCAACAGTGGGCATAGCTTCTGCGTACAAGTCCTGTGCCAAGCGTACGGTGTTGTCGAACCCGTAGCGGTTAGCACTGTAGATACCTGAACCAACAACAGCACCAAGCATGAATACAAATCGCATAGCTCAATCTCCTAGCAGGTAGCAGTAGCAGTCACCGTTGCTGCCACTGTCATCCGCTACAGATAGAGCCGACACTAGGAAAACAGTGCTAAGCCACAGGGCAGCGGTAGGGTATAAGAGGAAGAAGGAAACACGGTGGGGTGTTATGGTGCTCGCGTCGTCTTAGCATAGATGGGGTCCCACCTGTTATGGTATAACGCTAGGAATTACGGCAGAAACGGAGGCAAATTGCAAAGACCCCTTCCCCCCCATCGCGGTCAAATCATATATTACGTTCCGCCCCTGGATTTTTTCCCGATTTTGCGTTTGAGGTCACATGACGTCCATCCACCAATGCTCGCCTGAAATTCACGTATTGACCCCAAAAGGCGAGGGTCATTGCCTGTTTCTGATTGACTATGGCCCCATGATCAACACTGTGTGGGTGGTGCATTTGTTTAAGGACGGTACGGTTTTACACTTTGATTCCTCAGATGTCCGTATCTACGGCAACTTGATGTATGGGATCAAGGACCCTGAGGAGCATCATTGCACCAAGACGGTAGATACTGGGCATGAATAAAGTATGGACCCACTAGATAAAGCAATTTACGACTCGCTGTTTACTCCTAGCAATCCAGGTCGACCTGGTGATGACTATGAGGCAATGTACGGGGATTACCAGTTAGCTGGTGATGTAGCAGGGACAGGCACCCCGGATTCTTTGGAAGAACAGGCAGCGTTAAGGGAACAACTCCTTAATCAGTTAAATGACAGATATAGTCGGTCGGGTCCTGGGGCTCGCTTTTCACCGCAAGTATTGGCCGACAGGACTGGTGAAGCGTATCGGAGAGAACTTGAACGTCGCGGGTTTGATCCTGACGAGTACATTAATCCCGAGGGGGTTAGGATAAAGTATCCCGAGCTGATGTTTGACAATGCAGGTCAGATGGAGGCAGCAAAGGCGGCTTATCGTAGGCAGGGTGTCCCCGGCTTGATTGAGCTGGACCCCGAAGGCTATGGGGCATACGAAGGCTTTGAGCCAAACTCGGACTTTCTGGCATCAGGTAGAAATACTGACGCCTATGCGGAACATCTACTTCCCCCCGGCTATGCGGACCTGCTTCGTGCTGAACGCGATTACGATATCGCAAGAATGATGGCAAAAGATCCGGAGCTAGAGGAACTTGGGATGGGTCCTCTCCGGGCGTATACGCAGGACAACATACCGTTCAGTAGACACAGCAATCTAGCTGGTGAGCCATATTACCCAAGGTTTCAGGGGACAATGCGTGGCATGTTGAACGCTATGGAAAGTGGATCAAATGCTCCTGTCATGAGTGGCATGGAGCAAACGATGGGTCTTCTTCCCAACGCTATTTACTTCAATGCCGACACGCCCGTTAGCACTGGTGGTCCGGTTGCAACACCAGCCGGTGTGATTTACCCATCGTCACCCCAGCAAGACTCCGACTTCGGTTCGTCATTCGATAAGGCGAGTAAGTTTCTAGGGGAGCGAGCTGACGTCAGAAGCGGCATGGCAGACAAGACAGCATTGGACAACCCATACGGCACATCGACATCAGACAACATTAGAAGTCTTCGCAACGAGGAAGAAAGGTTGCGAGACAGAACACCTGCGATGGGGACGGACTCAATACGAAGCCTCACTGGTTTAAGTGTGCCACCTGTTCTTGGTGATATTTATGACGGTGTAGCTAATGTAATGGACGGCAGTCAGGCACTTGGCTTGATAGGCGGAGGGCCTCTTGGTCCTGCTTTAACTGCCACAGCAAAGGGCTTGAAGGGAGATGCTGCTCTCGACCTTGGGATAAGCTCAACGCTTGGTGCTGCTTACGGAGGAAACCCGGATCGAAGTTGGGGAGAATATCTCTTTAAGCCTGATACAGAAAGACAAGCTGCTCCTCAGGCAGTAGTCGACCAAAGGTCGCGCGAGCCTGTGTTTGGCACTGGTGAACGAAAGTTTGGCACCATGAGTGAAGCCAAGGAGTTCGCTAAGTATGCCACACCCCCTGAATTAGCAGAACAATATAAAAATTCGCGAAGCGAACGCGCGGCGCAAATGTTGCAGAAGCAACGCGAAAAACGCGAGGCTGAAGCCGCAAGGCAACGAGAGATCATGGGGAACCCATTTAAGTTCCAACCATAGTTCCTGCTTGGGCCTATCTCGGTACAGACGTATACTTCTGCGGTCCCTTCAAAACCCGCAGGAGTAAATCATGAGCGAAGAACAAGCTCCGGAACAAGAAAATGCAACTGTTGCTGATCAGCCTGTGGAGGCGAGTCCTCCAGTTGAGAATACGTCGCCCGAACAGGAAGTGGCGTCAACGGTGGATCAGCCGGTCCCATCAACTACCGAACAGCCTTCGGTTTGGAACGCCTTTCGCGCTCTCCCTGACTTCCAAGGGCAAGAAGACTCTGCGATTGCTCAAAGCCTATACGAAACAATGGAAAGAGAACGTGGGGCTCAAAAAGCGCTAGCACAATATCAGCAGCTGATTCCATACGCCAACGAGTATCTTCGTCACCGGGATGACTTTGAGACTTTCTTAGCGAGCCGAAACGGTCAGGTCCAACAACAATCGCCAACTCCAGTGCAGCAACCTGCACAAGAACAGTCTTGGTGGAATCCCCCTGAACTGAAAGATAGTTTCAAGAGATTTCTCGTAAGAGACGAGCATGGCCGAGAAGTTGTTTCGGAGGATGCTCCGCCCGAAGCTCGACTTGCCATAGAAGACTTCATGCAGTATCGGGCCGACTTTGCTCAAAAGTTCTTAGCAAACCCCGAAGAAGCACTTGGTCCGATGGTTGAGAAGGTGGCAACTCAAAGGGCCCAGCAGCTCTTAGAAGACACCTTAAGTACCCGTGATAATGAAACGTACGTTAATTCGTTAGAGCAAGAGAATGCAGATTGGCTGTATGAGGCTGACGGGTCAACTCCTACGCAAGAAGGTTTAGCAGTCCAGCGGTACATAGAACAAGCGTCACAGCTTGGTATTCAGAGTGCTGAACAGCGATGGGAGTACGCTACTTCTATGGTTGAACGAGACCTTCTGGTGCAAATAAAGGACTCGGATGAGCGTCAGGCTGCAATTAGTCAGGCTTTGCAAAACCCAGCAGCTCAACCCGCAGCGGCTCAGGAGGCTCAGATACCCCAAAACCAAGCTGAACAGGACATAGATTACTTAAGAAGGGAAGCCTCTAGGAACCCGTCGCGATCAAAGGGATCGTCGGACCCAAGGGCTCCCCAACAGCCAATGACGTTTGAGCAAAGGCTAAAGTCGCAGTTGGCAAAAGACAACTTAATTTGAAAGGTATAACATGCCGTCGAGTACAGATTGGGCCAGGACTATCGGGACGACGTTAGTCACCCACCTCAAAGAGGAAGAGCAGACTACGTTTCGCAAGTTCAAAGTGTTCGCTGCCTTGGAAGGTAGCGGTCGTGTTGCAATGAACCAAGGTGGTCGTGGTTTCGACTGGCAGGTTCGTTGGAGAAATCAACCAGTGACATCCAACAACGGAGAGTCACCAAGAGTTTTCAGTCGTCATAACCTATGGCACCGAGCATATCTTCCCTATCGTGGCTACACCGTCACGGACCAAGTAACAAAACGGGAGATGCTTGAAAACAGAGGCGCACAGGCGCTTGTCGACGTTGCAGGTAAAATGGCTTCGCGACTACAAGAGTCCATGCAGGAACATCTCTCCAAAGAGATTTACATTGACGGTAACTCTGCTGGTAATGAAAACCGATGGCACGGCCTAGAGTCAATCTTTGCTGTCAACGGCACTGTAAACATTAACACTGGAGCCCAGCGTGCAGCAACTGCTGATGACATGTTTGGCTTCCCGGCTGACACTTATGCCGGTCTTAACACTGGTCTTGGTCACTACGCTGGTAGTCAGACTGAAACTGGTTCATGGCCGAGTGCAGCAGCCGACCCAGAGTATGACTTCTACTCTCCTGTAGTTGTTAATTACACGAGCACTGGGTTTGGTGGTGCAACCGCGACTTGGAAGGATCAGTGCATCGAGGCAATGCGAGAGGGTGTTCATCACGCCAAACGCAATGACACTCGTGAAAGCCAGATCGACATGATCTTGGTTAATCGCAAGATGTACATTGACTTCCTTAACCGACTAGATAGCCGTGAGCGAGCAATCGTTTCAAAGACTAACGGTCTACGTAGCTACGGATTCGGCGACGTCGTTGAACTCGATGGTATCGAAGTTTCAACAGAGTACTCAGTACCTGCTGGTGTTGGCTATGGAGTCAGCATTGGTAACATGGAACTGAAGTGCATGGAAGGTCAGTTAATGGTTGGCGAGGGTCCTTTCTACAATGAAGAACTTCAAAGCCATCGTTATGCCGTTTCAGTCTTGGCAAACATCAAGATGAAATCGCCTCGTAACTTCGTCAAATTCGCAGCGCTTGCTTAATCCAGAAAGGTACAGATGAGCACTCTTACTACAGATCCCGGTTTTCCTCGCGGTTCAACGCTTGGTATTACCAACAGTAACACGTACGACGCACAAGTCGGCGATGGCAGTCATCTTCTTGGGGTACATAAAGTATTCCTTGATACAAATCCTGCCACGCAGTCGGTCACTACCAACGAAACCGTTGAGTGTATCGCTGTGAAAAATTGTTCAGGTAGCGCTCTGCTGCCTAAGACCCTTGTCAAGTTTAAGGAAGCGGCAACGCTTACTCAAGTTGACGCAGCAGCCAACAACACGCATATCCGTGTTGGGGTTGTTGATGAGTATCTTCCTGCTACGGGGGTACCAAACAATGAGGTGTTCTGGGTTGTTGTACGGGGTCCAACAACTATCCTCAAAACGTCAGGTTCTGGGGAAGCAATCACCGCTGGTGAGTTTGTTTCCGTTGCGACTTCCAGCGATGCTGGTAAATGTCTCGACGGAACGGGAGCAAAGGTAGGCATCGCCATTGAGGCTGCCGGAGATAATGCTACCGAACTCCGAGTACTTGCGAAAACTTCTGCTGTCTGAGCATGACTCGATAGCAGATGGGGGGGCTAAGCGGCGCTGGGGTACCACGACCTCAGCGCCGCTTGCTGTATGTATAGGGATAAATTGAGCTTGCCCACCATTGGTACAGTCGTATAATGTACACCAATTCCCCCCTAACTAGAGAAAGAGGTCTACGTGATGGATAATCAGCCAACTGATGACAGGCCACTTACTGACGAAGAAGTTCGCGAACGACTGAAAAGATTTGCTCGTTCACTACGAAGCGCAGGATTGGTAGGCGACACTGCCGCTAATGTTGGAGAGGCTCGTGAAGCCAACATTAACCAAGACCCTAATGATGGACTTCCTCCCATGATGAACTCGGTTCCTCAAGTTGACCGTTAATGACACATGGATCACAAGACATGTATGGACTGCGGGATGGATTTACCTGCAGACAGCGAACACTTCAAGGCCGATAAAGATGGAGCTTTAGGTCCTCGCTGCCTACCGTGCCATAGAGCAAAGCGTCAGGAGTATAAGAAGAACGAAAAGCAGAAGACGATGAACGACGTGGAGCACGAAGCAATGACTTCGTTTCTGCGTCAGACATCTTCTGGTGGAGAGAACATACCTCATTCAAGTGAAGTGCTTGAACGAGTGATGTTATATCTCGGTGGTGTTAATGGGTTTGCTGGTTGCCTTGTCAAGCAGATGTTTGACTCCCCCCCAGGCAGTGCCACGCGAACCAAGATGCTAGAGGCCGTACTGCGGCTAATAGTGAAGAACACAGAGATGGGTGGTGCGAAAAAACCACTTGAACAGTGGAGCGATGCCGAACTTGAAGACGAGTTAGACAATCGCCTTAAACGAATTGCCGCGCAGTTTGGGGGAGTAATAGTAAATGGCTCGCTCGCCGAAGAAGGAGCATCAGCCGACACCAATTCCTTCCTTGGAATCAATGGGGGAATTTCAGGCAGCTCAACTGAAGGAGATACAGGCGGAACTGTCGAACAGGAGCATAGAAGCCCTGAAGCTGTACCGTCCAACAAAAGATCAAGAAAAGATTCACGAAAGCAAAGCAAGTGAAATCTTAGTTATCGGTGGTAATAGATCCGGTAAGTCACTGTCTACATTCGTAGAAGATGCCCGTGCTGTTACAGGCATGGACCCTTTCAAGAAGTACCCTGAGAAAGACGGGAACCTTGTTATTATTGGGAGGGACTGGAAGCACATAGGTATGGTCGTGTACCCTATGCTGTTTCGAGCCGGTGCATTTAAGATCATAAAGGACAAGAAGACTGACGAATGGAGGGCATACAATCCCATAAAAGATGCCAAACGCAAGGATGAAGCTCGTCCAGCCCCACCCTTAATACCTCCACGTATGGTCGAAAAGACTTCTTGGCTTCTTAAAAGTGCGAGCTACATACAGTCAACAACCCTGACAAATGGTTGGACTATCTACTTCTTTAGTTCAGAAGGCGAGCCTCCTCAAGGTTTCCAAGCCGACCGCGTTCATATCGACGAAGATATCGCGAATGAGAGCTGGGTTCCTGAGATGCAAGCAAGGCTTTCTGACCGCAAGGGATGTCTGTGCTGGAGTGCTATGCCGCACTCTCGAAACGACGCCTTGTTGGGACTGTCTGAGCGAGCTGACGCCGACGAGAACAAAGACAATCCAGATATAGCTAAGTTCGTCCTGAGGTTCTTGGATAACCCTCACATTGACGAAGACGAGAAAAGAAAGAACGTAGAGCGATGGTCTGCTTTGGGCAGAGATGTTCTTCGCATGAGAGCTGAAGGCGAGTTTATATCTGACTCAATACTCGTTTACCCTACATTCTCAATGGATGTTCATGGGTATGACCGAGCAGACCTTCCGCAGAATGTAGTACCTCCTGACTGGGCTCGGTATGTTGCTATTGACCCAGGACACGCTGTAACTGCTGCTATATTCTGTGCGATACCACCAGATGAATCCATAATGCTGATATACGACCAGCTGTACATCAGGCAGTGCAACGCTCAGATATTTGGTGAACAATTCGAGAAGAAGTGTCGTGACCAATACTTTCAGTCGTTTATTATCGACATGCACGGTGGGCGACTGCGAGACATTGGCTCAGGACGTCTTCCGGTTGAGCAGTACACGGAGCAGCTTCGCGACAGGAACTGCAAGAGTGCCGTAACGGGCCATAGTTTTATGGCTGGTTGTGATGACATAGCAGCACGACTAGAGGCTACTCAGAACTACATTTACATAAACCCTACCACAGGGCAGCCTAAACTGCGTGTCTTACGCGGAGCTGTTCCCGATTTGGAGAGGGAAATCAAGAAATACAAGAAGAAGGTGAATAACTTGGCCGGTAACTACATAGTTACTGATCAGCCTAACACCAGAGGGGAAGTTCACGCCTGTCAATGCGTCGAATACCTTTGTGCGTACAGACCTCGGTATGTCCAACCTATGCTCGCGCAGGAAGAGGAACCGTGGTATGTTGAATGGGCTCTCAGGCGAAAGAAGAAAAAGCAGGGGGGCGATGGATTCGTATTTCTTGGACCACGATCAGGAGGAACAGAATGAAGGCAAATCAAGAAGTTCGCTTAGGCGATTGCGTTTACTGGTATTTAGACCCCCTAAATCCTGGCGATCCACAGCTAGGCTGGGTGTGCCGAAGACCGGGGCAAAGCACGGTTTCTATCCTTGTTTTTGCTCCAGATGTTGGATGGGTCGAAAAACCCAGTGTTCGTCACATAAATGATACAGGGCTACTTGAAAATCCAGCTTGGCAGGAATGGGGATGCTGGGACTTCGCCGATTGGATGAAGGACCTGAAGAAAGCCAACACTGTCAAGAATATCGTACAGAGTGAGCGCAGCAAGGTAAAAGCGAATGTCTAATGAACAACCGGAAGATGTACTGAAGTCTATTGCTAGAGGTTGGTTGAAGAAGATTGAGTTAGCTAAAAAACACAAGCGGCCTTTCACAGAGGACGCTCGTGAAGCTATGGACTTCTTTGATGGTCCTCAGAACTGGTTCTGGAAAGAACAGTATTCAAAGAGTGAGTATGGGTACAACAGATCCATCGCTCCCCCCGGTTTCCGCATGCAGGTAAACCGAGTCTTTGAAGCGGTTAAGCTATTTGCTTCAGTTATCTATCATCGCAATCCGGTTCGGTCAGTTAGTCCCAACAAGTATCCCACGCTAACGCCAGAGTCTATTGGGCTGAATCCTGAAGACCCTATGGCTATGCAACAATTTGAGATGGCTACTCAGCAAAGCGACATGCTTAAAAGTAATCGCTCAACAGTTGCACAGCTCATGGCAAGATTGCTGAACTACACTCCCAATGAGCTTGACTTAAAAAGCCATTCTAGGCGAGTTGTAGATGAAGCAATTATCAAGGGTATGGGTGTTTGGTGGACAGAAATGGTTACGTTTAGTAACGGTCGCCGCATGGTCGGTTCGTTTGCTGATTCAGTAGACAACCTGATACTAGACCCAGACGCAACGGAGATTGAAGACATCTTGTGGTGCGCGAGGCGTTGTGTTCACCCTATTGACGTCGTGGCTGAAAAGTACGGCGTTGATAGGGAGAAGCTCAAAGGAAACCTTCAGGGAAGGAATGCAACTCGCTCTGGCGACGGTTCAGGAATGCTGGAAGACGACAGCTCCCTTGATTACAAGCAAGTTGGCAAAACAAACGAGCTTGTCACTTATTATAAAATTTGGTCAAAGACCGGAATAGGTGATCGCCTGAAAGACATGCCTAAGGAGGTAAGAGGCATCTTTGATGGTGTTGGCGAAAACTGTTATGTGGTAGTAGCACAAGGATTGGACGAGCCACTAAACATACAACCTAATCTCCTGCAGGAGCCTGTTGATCCAGAAACAGGATTGCCTCCGAACTTATTCAGGTCAGTTCAGTGGCCTATCCCTTTCTGGGCAGAGAACAACGGATGGCCGTTCACTGGTTTGGCGTTTCACAGGAAGCCTGGGTACGTTTGGCCTATCTCGCACATTAAGCCAGGGATACCTGAGCTCAGGTTTCTTTGCTGGGCGTTTTCGTTCTTGGCTCAACGTGTTGCTACAAGCTGCGAGACTCTCATTGGTGTAAGTAAGTCAGCTGATCAGGATATTAAGGATCAGATACTTAGTCAGTCAGAAGCTGGATTTAAGATTGTTGAAGTATCAGAAATGATGGGACGGTCTGTAAACGACCTTATCTCAGTGTTTCAATTACCAGACGTTACTGGGGAAATCTGGGGCGTCATTTCAGCAGTCACTGACATGCTGGACAAAAGACTTGGAATGACTGAGCTGATCTATGGTTTAACGTCTAGTCAGATGAGATCAGCAACAGAAGCTTCAGTTAAGTCTGAGCAAATCAGTGTTCGTCCAGACGACATGGCCGAGCAGCTAGAGAACTCCATGAGTCAGCTTGCTCGAAAGGAAGCTATTGCTTCCCGTTGGCTTTTAGAGCCAGAAGACGTCGCGTCTATCTTGGGTCCTATTGGTGTTTACGCTTGGCAGCAATACATCATGCCACTTGATCCTTCAGAGGTTTCTCACGAATACGACTACAGGATTGAGAGTGGAAGTGCTCGCAAGCCTAATAAGGCTACTCGTGTCGAGCAGATGAACACTGCATTGCAAACCCTTGGTCCGGTTTTACAGCAACTAATACCAATGGGCAATGTACAGCCGTTCAACGCCTTGGTTATGGATTGGGCGGATTCTATGGACCTTGATGCCACGCCATACCTGATTCCAGAAATGGCTCCGCCGCAACCAGAACTTCCTCTTCCCGAAGGTGGGCAGCCATTGCCGTCGCCGGAAGAAGCCCAGTCTGTAGTGGATGCGGGTGCTGCACCCGAAGCACCGGCTGAAGAGCCTCCGCCACAAATACCTCAGGAGCTGCAAGTATGACTGCCGCATTCGACAAACACTACCCGTTAGAGATAGCACGACAGGGACACCACGTAAGAGCCGCATACGACAGAATGATTGCAGACGGGCAAACCGAGCAATGGGCCGTCATGTGTGCATTACAGCAGCCTCCGGGCACAAAAGGCTCGGACAGGGCCTTTATGGAGGGGCGAAATAATATGGAGTGGATGAATAATATGCCCCCACATCAAGCAGCACGAATGGTCCGGGAAGCCGCTGCATCGGGCATAAATACTTCAGGCAAGTTTTATATGGGGGGCATTGCTGACAAACGCGGACACCGCGATCCAGAAGCATGGGTTGGTTCAGTAGATGATGTGAAACATGTCGCAAAACGTCGAAATCTTGAAGTTCACGGAAGCGTGGAATACACCCCACCTCAAAAAGATACCCGAAAGAAGAAGGTCGATATTGCACCAGACATTCTTGCCGAACAGGTTAAAGCTGAACGCAAGAAGAATCCCGATCTATCAATGGGTGATGCCACGGAAAAAGTTAAAGACAAGATCGTTCCTCGCTGGAAGAGAAAGAAGAAATAATGCCAAATAAGATTGAAAGACTTAGTAGCGTCACCTCGTCATTGTCAATTACTGCAAGCGCCTCAACAACACCCGTCATTCCGTTTGGTGCTGCGGCTGGAGGGACTGTATTCGTCGATTCGGTCAGTGGGGCAAGCTCAATATCTTGGGTCGTGATGCACGATACGGAAGGAACGAACTACGCTACGAGCGAAACTACCAGCGTGTCTGCGTCAAATGCGTACGCAATTCCAGACGCTCTTTATGCTGCACCGTTCCTCAAGGCTGTATGCAATAGCGGTACGGCAGTCATTACGGTTAGCGTTAAAGGTTAATTCGCATGGCAATGGACCACAAAAAGATGCGACCAGCTGCTTCTGGTGGCGGAGGCGGAGGAGGACCGACTGCACCGTCTGTACCTCAAAGTCTTTCTGCGACTAGAGGAAATGCTCAGGTTGCGTTGTCGTGGTCAGCGCCGTCCAGTGACGGTGGTGCAACAATAACAGGGTATAAAGTTTATCAGAGCACTGATGACGCTAGCTTTACCGAAGTAGCTACTCCATCTGGAACATCGCAAACAATCACTAGCCTTTCAAACGGAACGCCTTACTACTTCAAAGTTGCAGCTGTAAACTCGGTTGGACCTGGTACGCAGACTGCTTCCGTAACTGCCACTCCTGCAACAGCTCCTGCTGCACCTACGAGCGTTGCTGGAACAAACGGAGACACGCAGTCTGTCATCACTTGGACGGCACCGACTAACACTGGCGGCTCTGCAATTACCGGCTACAAGATAAAGTGCGGCACAACAAGTGGCTATCCGGGAAGTGCTACTGTTCATCACCAAACAAACACAAGCACGACGTACACCAAAACAGGCCTGACCAACGGAACAGAATACACCATTCAGGTTGCAGCAGTGAATGATGTTGATGACGGCACATACAGCAGTACGACGACAGCAACACCAGCAGCACCTAGCACTGGAATTACTCCAAACACGGACGGAAGTGCTCGGTTCTACCTTCCTGCATCAGTAACAGTGTTCAAAATATCTGCAAACACAAGCACCGGATACTACAAGATATCGTCCCCTGGAAAGTCGGATGTGATTGGTCAAGAGTACACAGCTACAGCACCAACGTACTACGCGGGTTTGAATAACGGAACTCAAGCTACTGCCAATATTCAAATGACTGGATTGTCGTCGTCTGCGGTTAAGACAGTAACTCTATCCTCTTGCAATTCCGGAGGAACTGTTACTGGGAATATTCTGGGCATAGATATCGGTTCAGATTCCACCAACAACATAACCGCCGTTGATGTTTCTGGCTGCACCTCATTAGCGACTTTTCATGCTGGTGCAACTGGCGGATCTTCAGTCCAAAACGCTCGGTTTGCTGGTGGCGGACCTGCAGGTACTAGGGCTATGGTTAGCAGCATAGAAGAAGTTCGTGCAGTTAATTGCGACTTTAGTGGAGCCAATGGATATACATCTCCTTACACTCCAGCGACTATTTACGCTGCGGCTGGAGGATGGGATTTGTTCGGCCATGACATGGACGCTACTGCCTTAAATCAGATGTACACGGACTTAAGTGGCGGAACTGGTGGAGGTGGGATTTTTGTCGGCGGAAACCCTGGTACTGGAAGTGACAATCCAAGCATCGCATCAAACTACAATATTCACGGGTCATGATGAACTATTTTATTTGCGGTAATAGGCTGTTGGCTTTCAATGCAAAGTGCGCAACGTCGTCTTTTAGTTGGGCGATTTTGCGTCAATATCACCCTGAGGTTGTTGAGCAGCTAAAGAAAGATCAATGGGCGAACGGGCAGAGCGTTGAAAATCAAATGCTTCACCGTTGGGTACCAAAGCGTTTTAGTTCGAGAGGATTTATGGTTGCCCAAATTGTTCGTGAGCCTGTGGAAAGATTCCGAAGTGCTTATGGATTCATGGGCTTAGGAAAACGAATCGGCTCTGTGGATGCTGTGCTTGACGACCTAATTAATGAAACCCACGCTTTAGACTCAATACGTGGCACTATCGCCTCTAATATTCACTTTCGTCCACAAAACAGGTTTGATGGAGACATAACATTTTTCAGAATGGACCAGCTCCAAGATTGCGCAGATTTTCTTGGAATAGAAGTTCCCTTAACTCGAATCAATCAGACAAAAGTAGAGAAGCCGATTTTGACGCTTGCTCAAGAAAAAACAATACGCGATTACTATGCAGAAGATGTTGACCTGTGGGACTCGCTGCAAGAGAGCAATAAGAAGGAGATGGCATGGCTGTAGTACCTAAAAATTACCCCGGTGCAGGAAGGGCTCCGTCTGCCTCAAGCCTTGTGGAGGGCGAGCTTGCTCTAAATACTGGCGACGGCTGTCTTTACACTAAGCTTCGGGACGGTCGTGTTGTTAAGATTGTTGCCCGAAGTTACTCAGGCGACGAACAAACAGGTGGGACAACCGTCTCGTCCGATATAAGTTTTATAGATGTATTAGACGTCACTTCTTACGCTGGATCAGCAATGGCTACTGTTCCTGGCACTCTTATACTAGATGCCGGTAACGGAAAGGTTGAGCTTCAAGGTGGGTCAGGAAACAGTGCTGAGCTTACTTTTAATTGCAGTGCAAACTCGCACGGCGTAACAATTAAAAGCCCCCCTCATTCTGACAACGCGACCTACTCTTTGATTCTTCCAACGACAGCTGGAACAGCAGGGCAAGTGCTGACAACAAACGGCTCAGCAGGTGTTCTCAGCTGGTCAACAATGTCATCTAGTGGAACAAATCACGGATCAAATCACCATACGGGTGGCGCTGATGAATTAACACCGGCGAATATAGGTGCGGCGGCAGCGAGCCACTCATCAAATCATCACACGGGCGGCAGTGATGCTTTGACCCCAGCAAACATCGGTGCAGCGGCAGTCAGTCACTCATCGAGTCATCACACGGGGGGCAGTGACGCTTTGACCCCAGCAAACATCGGTGCAGCGGCAGCGAGCCACGCTTCAAATCACCACACAGGCGGAAGTGACGCACTGACACCTGCAAGCATTGGTGCCCCTGCAAGCACAACAATTACGCATATCGTAAAGCTGACACAGGCTCAGTATAACGCGCTGAGTTCAACACCAGCAACAACCCTGTACATAATCACATAGGGACTAACGGAGTAACAGAATGACACTGGTACGAGTACAACTACGCAACGACACGGCAGATAACTGGCAAACTCTAAATCCACTTCTTCGTGCCGGTGAGTTGGGATGTGAAACAGATACAGGGAAGGCCAAGATAGGCGACGGAAGTCGCAACTATAACTCGCTTCCGTACGTCGGTGGTTCTTTTAGCTCTGCCTCACCAAGTACGATTGGCACTTCTAGCGTTGGTACGTCAACCACAGTTGCAAGGTCAGACCACAACCATGCACTGCCTGACGCAGTTTCGGTGACTCAAGTTACTGCTAGTGGCGCAACTATTAACGGGAACCTCACAGTCACCGGGAATCTTTTAGGCAACGCAGTACACCTTCACGATATCGCTGACGTTACCGGACTGTCAACTGCCCTAAGCGGCAAGGCTGACACGAGTCACAATCACACAATCGGAAGCCTTACAGACACTCCCACAACACCTACAGACTCCACAGAGAGGTATCTGCACTGGAACGGAAATGCTCTTGTGTGGACTAGCACGTCATCTCTTGGTGGTTCTGGTCAAACCAGCATTTCCAATGAAGCTATTGATGACAGGGTTGCAGCTCTGCTTCAAGGTGGGTCGGGTATTGATGTCGTTTATGATGACGCCGCAAACACGCTTACCGTGTCGACCGACATAGAACAGTACATACCAGAGCCGACAGTTCCAGAAACACCAGAGCCTAACCTTCCTCCGGCCCCACCTGTTTCGCCGATGGAGCTAACGACCGATCTTCCGCCAAGTTTAACAGTCGGCGGAGAAGGGTTTGCTGTAACAGTAACTGTTAGCGGAGGAACTTCCCCTACTTTTCAGTGGCAGAAACTTAACCTAACTTCGACGATATATGAAGACCTTGCGGCTACATCCAATATAACTGGCGTTACAACAGGCACCCTGTCTTATGCCGCAACAGATGAAGTCGATAATAATACACTACTGCGGTGTGTTATTACAGACGGCGACAATCAGATCATATCAGGCACAATGGGAGTAGTTTGGGTCAGTAGAACTGCTCCCGTGCCACCACTAGCTGTGATATTCGCTGCTGACAGTCTCAGTACTCCGAATGAAATAGAAGTAGTCGAAGACTCTAATGGAAACTATGACGTAAGTTCCGCTCTTTCTGTTACTGCATCTGGTGGCGCAGAAAGCTACGTTTATCAGTGGCAAGCTGCTAATGTCAGTGGTTCTGTGGTGTCAGGCTTTGGCAGAGGAACTCTCTGGCAAAACATCCCTGGGGCTACTTCGACGTCTCTGGCAAACATAAGTGCTTCAAATGTTATTTGGCTGCAACATGCAGCCGACAACCCATCGCTTGAAGATCAGATAATTTTTGTCCGTTGCAGGGTAACTTCAGTAACAGACGCCTTTAACCAATCCGGCCCTCAGGTCGTAACTAATGAATGTCGTGTTGTCATAAAGGCACCTATTGCAGCTGTCACTGTTCAGCCAACAGACCAGGCTATGTCTAATACTGGCACGGCGTCTTTCACTTGCACTTATCAGGGTCGAGCCATAGCTGACTGGGAAGTGCAGACGAATGATGGCATTGTTAGAGATGTTGCTGAATCAAACATGGAGTCTGTAATCTCCAACGGAGGCAATCCAGAGACATTTACAGCCACACTTGCATTAGCAGACTTGAAAACAAACAACATCGGGAATCGGTTCCGCTTAAGGTTTACGTCTCCGGACGGAAGTCAAAATGCGTTTAGTAACTGGGCGAACCTTACGGGAACCCCTGTTGCCATTACGCAAGAACCACCGACTACATTAAATGTCATCTACGGAAACGCTGCGAATGTTTCATTTGCCTTCACTCCAGCCGGTGGAGCCACTATTTCCTGGGAAGAGCGTGACGATGCGTACGACACCACAGTCACAACGATATCAGGACAAACAACCACCACGCTATCGCTGTCGAGCGTTACAGCCAATAAAGAGGTGCGAGCTAGGGTCACAACTGCTGCTGGAGTGTCAATAACAACATGGTGTCTGATTGGGGTATCTGTTCCTTCTTCAAATACGGGAGACCCTCAATTCACGCAAAACCTTGTTGGTGGAGCAGTGTACGAAAACGGATCGTATACAGATGAGTGTACATCCAATCTCTTGGCCGGTTCTGCCGCAATAGATCATTACGCAGTCTTGTTGGTGGCATACGCTGACGGAAGAAAGCAAGTTAGGCCGCTAGCAAATGGAGTTTCCACAGAGTTTGGCCCCTTGAAGTTTTTTCCAGCCAACAGCGGGTATCAGAAATATCGAGTTAATACCACTCTTGATGGGGACTGTGATGTAAGCATTATGACAACAACCACTCCGCATGCGTACAGCGGAACAAGTGGTGCTGTACAGGCTACTCCTTGGGCAAGGATTGGTAATAGTGGCTCGCGCTACTTTTCTCAGGACGCACTGAGACCAACCATAAACTTTCCTCAAAGTGCTAAAACGCATGCCAATGCAGTCTTCAATGGAAGTCTAAGCTACCCATTCCCGTTATACGGCTTTGCTGAGAGTCAAAGGGTTACAATAAACATACAGAAGCAAGAGCCTTTTTACGGCCCGATTGAGCACGCATTTTGGTCTCCTCCGCAATCCTACTCGTTTCGTGGTGCTGCAAACACGAGCAATGTAGTTGTTGCGTGTCCTCACATCCACCCAGACTCGACGTACTTAAGGAGTACTGACCAAGGAAGGACTTGGGATTCGTATTTCATGCCCTACTCTTGCCAAGCTTACGACGTTGTTTTTTGGAACAGCAAGTTTTATATGCTTACTTGCGACCCAACTAACAAGATTACCGCGCTTGTCAGCTCCAACGGACTAAGCTGGACTCCTACAAACTGGACGTTTTTTGCGAGACAAAACCTGACCGGCACTCAAGGGTACAATGATAATTACGAAACGATGTTTACGCCAGACACGTATGACCCCACAATGCCTACTAAGAAGGCTGAAGACTTTCGCATGTCTGTCGTGAATGGGGCTCTTTACGTCACTGGATTTCATTGGACATCAGGTTACGCCAATTTTGGGCATTATGGCGCTACTTACCCAAAAGTTGTTAGCGTTGTCTGGCGATTAGTCAGTGGTGGAACGTGGAGCAGAAAAGAACTTCCTGCACCCACTGGAGTAGTCACTGGACCGTCAAACTATCTAGTTGCCGGTGATTGTTACAGCACTAACGGCGGCTCTACTTGGTCGCGGTTTCCTGGTGGATACAGCTATCCTCAGTATTGGAATGGAAGGTCGGGCAACAATGCAAGATTCACAGGACATCTGAGTAATGGCAATAGCGGAATTGCCGCGGCCTCAACATATTTTGGCTATAGGCCGTCTCACGGTCAAAACTGGCAGATGAGACGAGTATCCCCAGCTCCGTCAGCTACCTACTTTATTTCTCAAAACCGTCCCGACGACCGCAATCACTACCACTACACTCCAACTGCTGCAAACCCAGGATCAAGGATTGCCTCCTTAGATTCATATGTCTCTGCGTCTGGTGGGCAGCAAGGATGGAGGTCTTTCATTGGCCCACCTATTGGCAATTACTTGTATGCCATGACAGGCGACTTAAAGCTGGTAAGAATTGATGCTCGTTATCCAACAAGTCCTTCTGGACCAGAAACTGTGGTTGAGTTTACCGACGTAGCTAACGAGGTAGTTGACACGAAGGCTTTTGACTTTGGTCAAACATCGTCTTCTATCTATCGCGGTGGCTACCAGTACGGAACAAAAGATCAACTTGACGACCAATACTTAAACGGAACGTATTCTCCTAACAGCGGACCTTTGATCTTCTGTAAAGATAGGGTGTTGGCGATGTTCCGTACATACACCGGAAGACCAGCTAGTACCGGACGTCCAGGTTGGGGAACAGCAGCCGCTGGTTTCATACGAAGATAACAGGAATTAGTTTTTATGTATTACTGCGCCCAAGACATAATTGAGTATTTAATGTCTTCTGTCGGAGGTGGTGCTCACGACAACGAGCATCGACTGCTTCGTCAAGCTGCACATCACGGCTACAGGGATGTTGTGTACGCAAGGGCGTGGAGGTGGCACGAAGACTCTGCTGTACTAGGAACTCCATTAACTGGAACTAACAACAAGGCTTTCTTGCTGCCGTCTGGTGTTCGTGAGATTGACGCTCTTGTAACTCCTGATAGGACTACAGGTACAGCTTATGTCACAAACCAAGAGTACATACGATTAGAAGAATACCCTTCAAGTTACGGAGATGTGGTTTTCTATACCGTGATGTCATCACCAAGCTACCCTGGCCGTTGGCAGTTAAACATAGCCGGTAATCCAGCAAGCGTCGATGTCAACCGGCAATACTTCGTTACCTTTAGAAGAAAGCCTTCGCCTCTGAAACACATGGGGTACGAGAAGGCATCTCGGGACGGATCTCTTACTGCATCCAATGCTGCTGGTGCTGTAAAGAGATACGGAACGCTAGACCGTTTTCCCGAAGGGCCTTCCGGCGCATATCCGTTTACAGCAGAAGAAGTACTGGGTACTGCAAATAGCTTAATAGGAACACCACCTGCTAACGCAAAGACCGCAGTCTCTGATAAGCTCGATATAGCAGAACACATGTTCTCTGCAGTTTTATCTGGAGCTGAAGTGTGGCTTGCTCGTCTGCAAGGCAAAAATGTAGAAGGTGCCATGACTGTACACATGAGAGACATGAAACTTGCAATGGAAGCAGATACTGTAAATCCTGCTGCCGGTAGAAGACTTAATGTCAACCGTCAGCCTGAAGGCATACAGATTCCGTACTCTGGGCAAACAAGTACGGCGCGTGACCTTGGATACTATTCACCATCACAATCCGACACTGGAACATGAGAGCAGAGAATTGGCCTGGACTGTTTAGTAACGCATCACCGTTCGCACTTCCTCCGGGTGCCGCAACGGAGCAGGTTAATTTGTGTTCTGACGTGATGGGTCAAATCTACTCTCGTGGTGGCATGGCTCCTGTAACGTATGCAACAGCCGCCGGAGAAGTTTTAGATACACACTCCTACGTCGAAGACAATAAAGAGTACATCATAGCACTTACTGCTAACGGTTTAGAAATACTTGAGTCACCAGCAATACAGGAGAGAAATGAAAACGCCCTCGATCCTGCGCTCAGTGCTTCAGCAGGTCAAACGCAAACTTCGTATCTCTACAAATACGACAGCGCAATCGAATCTTCGCTGCAAACGACGACGCCGGTTGTAACGACAGCTGAGTCTCTTATTTATGGCGGACTAGCATCAACGGCAGATTCCGCTTACCTGCATTACATAGACGCTAATACACAATGTAGCGGCAGTAATAGAATTTCTGAGTTCACTTCAGGTAATGCAGGGACTACTTCGTACCCAGAAGGTGCGTTCGAGGAATCGCAGCTTTGCGACAATTAGTAAGGTGATGTCATGGCAGAGGCAAGAACGGGCTCAACTTTACCGGCTGACTACAAAGTTGGTGATGCAGATGTAAATAAAATTTACTCTGGCGATACGTTAATTTGGGAGAGGTCTAGTAGCGGCACTGGCAATGAGCCAACGAATTTTAGTGTCTCACCTCCAATAAGCTCTCCTGCTACCATGTCTATAACTGAAAGGACTAATGCTAGCGCATGTGTCGATCAGCTCTTAATCGACTTACCTAGTCACTCAACGTACACAAGCGCAACTTATGCTTTGTCAGTCACTGGGACGGGTAGTCATGACGACACTTATGGTGCGACTTACACTGCAACGCTCACTGACACTGGTGGATTGGCAGACCTTGGCGGTAATACGAATAACTGGAGTATTACGCATAGTCACACGTCCGGGAACAGAACAGCCGGAACATGGTCTATGAGATTTAATCCTGTCGAAGCAGCATCAGCAACTACTAATACTGGTTACGGGACGTTTAACTGGATGAACAATGTCGTTAGTGACGGAAGGTTCTCTAATGGCAGCTTAACTATAAATATTTTCGGTGCTGGAGATTTGAATACAGATTTTACTTGGAATGCGCCTTCAAGTCCAACCGGTACTATTACTGGCTACCAAATACAATACAAGAAACTAACAGCTATCACTTTTGACTGGCAGGACTACCTCGGGGCGTCAAGTGTGTCTGGCTCAAGCTACACATTAAGCGACTCTGCAAGTGAGTACGAACACGAGCATCAATATAAATTTAGGATTCGATCCCTGTTATCTGGTAGCAATAGCGACTGGGTTGAAGACCCAGCTACGTACACCATGCAACTAGCGACTCATAATGCGACGAAGACAGGTATAGCGCACGCTTACTGCGATGATTAATACACAGGACTTTACCGGAGTGATGGATGCCACTTACCACGAGATTTAATCAAACGAAGCCTCTATGCACAGCTCAAGGTCGTTACGGCGAGATGATTGTTGTGCAAGGAGACGGAGTTAGACCATTAAGAATATCCAGCCCTACTGTCGCTGTAGATGCCGGTATGGATAAACCTGCGTCAGCACCATCATGCGTATTAGACCCGACTGACAACTATTATGTTGCTCGCTGCGATGTGGTTAAGCCGGGAGCCGTGTACAGCTCGCCTCCAGAAGTGACTTTTACACCTTCTCCTAGTGCAACACTGGGTAGCGCCACAAAAGCAAAGTCTTACTTAAGCCAATCAACTGTTTCTGAAGTTCTCGTAGAGTCCGGAGGAAAATATTATCCATCACCGCCTCTAGTGCAGCTAAGTGCTACGCATGGATCTGGTGGCGTAATAGAGGCTGATACAGGCGCAAGTGACTCCACAGGCGTCAACGAATGGATTGTAGCAGCGACTAATGAAAACGATCCTTCACAAGACAGATTAGATAAAACAAGATATCCGATTCCGCCAATGAAAATAGGTTTGGAGATAACAGGCAACGGCACCTTCTCTAAGAATATACTTGACTGTATTAACATTGCGTATCCCAAAAGAGGATCAAACAACTACTTCACAAAACGAGTGTTTGCAACAGACTCTACGGACTTTAGCGCACCTACCCAGCCAGGATGTGGATCGCAAGCACAGCTAAACTCCTTTCTTGCAGCAGGGTGGACTGACCAAGTTAAATACAGGGTCAGTGGTTTTACGCCCGGAGCTTCCAAAATAGTCCTTCTTGTTTTTGGAGTAGATTATTTAAGGCGTGGGGGCTGTGCTGACCTGCATAGCTTCGGTGGTATTGGTGCTTTTCAGTCTGCATACGGAAGCTCGCAGATTGGTGCAATAACTGCCAGAGAAGTTGGTTCTGGTCACGCGCAAGATGAAATTATTACAGTTGAAATACTTCCAAGCTGGAAAATAGGTCAACCTCTTATCATAGAAGGATTTCCTGTTGGGCATCCAGAGAACACTAAAACAAAAGGCCAGTCGATACGGAAAATGACGATTACTAACAAGGGGTCTGGGTATGTAGTAACACCTCAATTAGAAATCGTTAGCCAAACAGGTTTTGGCGGATACGCAACATGCACCATAAATAGCAATGGAGAATTAGACACAGTTACGCTAGAGAACAAGGGCGGCAACTATAAGACAGATCCTGAAGTGCGAATCTTATCTGGAGGCGCAGAAGCTTTTGCAGTTGCTCGACCTCACTTGCGAGGAAAGTACCAGTGCTATTACAGGCATATTGATGACACACCGAAAGATAAGGGTGGGCCATTCCCTTCTGTCCTGTCGGATGTCACTGAAGTAGATGCAGGTGAAGCATCGACAAGTATTGCTTGGACAGTACCCGCACCTTCAGGAAGAGCCAAGAAGATGGAGCTTTGGAGATCAACTAGCAATCAAGCTCTTACTCTTTACAAGGTAGCGACTATAGATGCGCAAGAAGCAGTTTCTATAGCTAGTATAACTGTTACTGACGGAGGCCTGAATTACACTTCCACGCCTACCGTGACCATAACAGGAGGCAGTCCTTCTAGTAACGCAACTGCGACAGCAACGGTTGCAGGTGGAGTCGTGACGTCAATCACTATTACGGATGCTGGTTCTGGTTATGTATCTGCTCCAACAGTAACAATTACAGGCGGAGGCGCTATTGCAGATGCGACAGCAACAGCAACCCTGACAACAGGACTGGCATCAACTGCCACGTTCTTAGACGACCTGACGGATATGGAGCTTAGAGATCCTGACAGAGCTGAATATGCAGCAATGCCAATCATATTGCCTAACGGCGAACTAAACGCTCAACGATTCGTTCCTCCGCCAAGCGACAAAAAGGCTGTTGTGAAATTTCAAGACAGATATTGGTATGGAGTTGGTGGCAGTAATCCGGACTCCATCTTATTCTCTGAGTTAGATGAGCCAGAGTCCGTTCCAGTAGAGAACGAAGTGATTATTCAAGAGAACGCGACGAGCACAGATTCCCTGAAGGCAATGATTCCCTTAGGTGGCATGCTGATGCTGATGCAATCACGTCATGCCTACGGTCTTACGTTTTCTAAGCAGCCGTTACTTGACGCTCAAGTGTCACAAATTGCATACAGGGGGTGCTTGAATCAAAGATGTTTTGATGTCCACGGCGGATTTGCTTATGTCATGGATCAGTACGGCGTGTATCAGATTGGTCCATCGGGTGCTACAAAGAACTTGTCGGATGCCATTGACGACCTGTTCAGAAAGGAACTGGACCTTGGCAGAACAGACTGGAACTTTGTTCGCATTGACCCAAAGACAAAAACTCTTCGAGCGTTTGCGGTATTTACAAGCGATGGCCTTTCCGTGTTTCCAACTCGTGCGTTGTGCATGAACTTAGACACGAATGCTTGGTGGATTGAGATGTACCCTCAAAGGATTTCTAGCAGTACATTGACTACATTTAGCAATGGAATGCACGGCGCTTTGTATGGTGGGCAAGGAGGGACATACGCACTTAATAACGGACCAACTGATGCAGCAAGAGGGAGTATCAGTACAGTCACGTTGACAAACTCTGGTACGGGATACACAAAGCCTCCAAAGGTGACTGTGCAAGGCGGCTTGTCAGGCAAGGTTCAGGCAACAATCTCAAACGACGGAACGCTGTCTGGTCTGTGGATTTTGAACCCCGGTCACGGCTACACCAGCGGTACCCTTTCTATTGAAGCACCGAATCGTTCCGGTGGCGTGCAAGCAACTGGGACCTTTACAGCAACATCTTTGACCCAAGACACAGCACTGGCTCCAACCTTCCGCTATCGAAGTGGTTTTTACGAATTACCTAACGACAGCAACGCAAAGGACGGTGGAACTGACCAAAGCAGAAGCATCGCGTTGTCTTATGAACCTCAGGAATCTACGAACGAGGTCAGCGTAAGGACTTATTACAACGGCTCGCAAGTACCTCGACCAAACTTAGTTTCTAGGGATAGGGGCGATGGCTTTCGGCATAGTGTCGTAGACCCAGCAGCTAGGCTTAACCTTGGTCAAGAGGAAGACTACTCTCCAGACACCGGGGTTGCTGTTGCTAAATACAGCGGCAAGAGCATGGACGACATGAAAAGCTCAGACCGGCATGTTGCAGTCGGATTAAACGGAGCCCGAGGGAATGGCGAAGAAGTTGTGTTTTACAAGTTGGACGTTTACGGAGTCGGTGAGTAATGTCTTTCCAAAGTCAACACGGTTCTATAGCTGCCGAGCTTCGCAAGCTTGGAGTGTCTGTTGATACAGCCACAAGACTAGCTACGATACTGGGCAATCCAAATCAAGAGACTCGATCTGGGCCGCAAGTCCAAGACCTAACACCTAAAGCGTTGCGTTACGTTGATAGCCAAACAAGAAAGTTGCAGCTTTCTAACTTAGACTTTAACGAGGGTGACCCTGACTTTAGAAGATCTCATGTGAGGCCGGGGCAAGAGGCTGTAAGACCAACTCAGATAAGTTCTGTGCAAAGCTCAGTAGCTCCTCAAGCATCAAGTGCAAGCCTTGGTGTTTCCTCAGGAAATTTCACTTCGGTTAAGTCCCAAGGAGATTCTGTTCAAGTCGGCCTTAACATAAAAGGCAAAGGCAACTTGATGGCAATGAATCAAGGTGGAGACCAGCTGCTTGGCAAAAACCTTCGCGTTGACGCACAGTCTCTGCAGGAATCTGGATTGTCTGCCTCGTTGGAGAACTACGGAAATGAAATGGCTATTAAAATGGGAGTTGACCTTCCAAAGTTATCCGAGGCTATAAGTGGTTCTAATCCTACCAGTGTGCCAAGCCCTGTACCACCAGGAGATGAACCGGGACCTGTACCGGGGCCAAGCGACAATCCGTGCGACACCAAATCAGACAGGACAACTGTAGTTACAGGAGTTTCTTGCGTCAACGGAAACCTTGTTGTTACTACAGGAACAATCCCAGTACCAAGTTGTAGCTAGAGATGCCAACAATAAACCTTGGCCCGTGCGCTTGTTGCGGTGCCGTAGATCCTTGTGCTTCAGTTACGTGTCCTTCAGACGACGTGTGCCTAGAAGGTACATGCTTCCCGCTTCAAGCCTTCTATTGTTGTTACGATGAGACTCCACCTGCGGATGTTTCGTTGCTAGCAGACTTCTTAAGAACAGCAGAGTTTAGTTGTCAATTTGGCCCATGCTTCGACGAGAGCTCTTCCACTGGGGGTGGCATAACTTACAATGCACGCAAAGTGAAGGCTGGTCCATTCGTCACAGATATTGAGTGCGATGCTGTTTGCCAGAGATTTACTTGCGCGGGATTGCCAAACTATCAGTGCATCCCTGACCCCAATGGCGAATACCCTACAATGGATGAGTGCCGAGAGGCATGCAGGGATTTAACGGCATGTCAGCCGGGGCGTGCAGCTGATAGCTTTTCTAGCATAGATTTGTCGTCTGGGTTCGCGCCTAATCCGGGCATCGGAAACTTAGGCGATAACTTTATCAGCGTGGTTGTTCAGCTTCCTTATGCAGCTGGGGAGGTCAAACTAGATTACCGAGCCTTCAACATACCAGACCGATTTCAGCTTTGGGGCCCTACCCTCGATGGTCAGAATAACATAATTGCATCGAGAGTAATTAAAGGAGACAGTCAGTATAGGGGCAACGAAAACAGTTTAGGCAGCTGTCCCGATGACCATACAATTAACATCGAAGGTCCGGGTGAAGGCTATATCATCTGGAACAAACCAGAAGCCGCTTGCTACGTAGAGTTAGCCGTTTTTGCTCCGTGTGCCGGAACTGCTTGGGATGCTACTTTGACATTCACGGAGAACAGTGCGCCATGAAGTTACTGCGTTCACATGTCGAAGGAAGGGCGGATGAGAGGGGATACGATCCTGAGTGGATTTTGCCGTGCTTCGTGAAGGATCTCGGTGATGGTTATTGGGAGGTTGATGTTGATCACGAGAGGTACCCAAGAAAAAGAAATATCGCAGTTAATAAGAACGAAGAAGAGCCTGTCGTGGGAGGCCCTGGCACTGAGCTCAAGAAGCTCTTGGCGTTTGCTGGTATTACCAGTAGCCCGAGCTGCAAATGCAACGCTAGGGCGAGGACAATGGACGCAATGGAAGCACAATTTCCCGGCTGGTGCAAGAGGAATATGGAGACAATACTAGGTTGGCTCAAAGAAGAATCGTCCAAGAGAAAACTGCCTTTTATACCTTTTGCTGCAGAACAGGCCGTAAATCTTGCAATCCGGCGTGCGCAAAAAAAGGCGACAAAACACGGGGGGAAGAGGACATAAAATCATGAGGAGAGTTGACAATGATAGGGTTTAATCATCCGGCACTGGCACACCATAGAGACATGGTGAAAGAGACCAATAAGAAGGTCGGTCAAATTCTTGAGGGAAATGCCGAACGCATAGCTCAGCAAAGACGCCACAACCAAAGAATGCTTGGTGATAAGATGGCAGTGGAAGCTGAAGAGCGAATAGCAACAAAGAAGATTGAAGCTGACCGGGAGCAGGAACAGGCTAAAAGAAACCTGCTAAAAGGACTTCTTGACAAAGCAGGTATAGAGGTCGATGTATGAACCTTCTTGGTGGATTGAAACAAAAGCGAAACACCAACGCCGGTCAAGCTGCGTACGGTCGCTCTATGGCTAATAAGGCCAACTTAAATTTAACCAAAGAGCAGAACAAGTCAGACTTTTCTGCCAAACAGTTTGCTGCTGACCAAGACGCGAGGATGAAAGAATCGGGTCTTAAAGGCAAGCGATCAACTGATCACCAAGGTCTTCGTGTGGATCGTGCTGGATTAGCTAGTCGAAAAGCTGTATTTGATCAGCAAATGAAAGACGCCTACGACTTAATAAACCGAAGGAAGAAAGTTAATTTCAAGCAAGCTTTAATAAACCAAGCATCAAGGCATTTCACGTAATGGCATTAGGAACAGACAACAAGCTCAAAAGTTCCTTAGTATCGCCTCTTAAGCCCCGCAAGGCCCCGGCGTTAAAAACTAAGGCAACCCCTGCGTTCTCGCCAATGATAAAGTTGGTAGACCAGGGTGCAGTCGATGACGTAAATAATAATGTGCTCGCTCAAGCCGCCGGTTCTGGGAGAATGGCTTCAGACAGCATGGCAGGTCGAGGAATGTCTGCGGGGAGAGGTCAGCAGTATAGAGCTGATTTAGCCCAAGGATCGGCAGAAGCTGACGCCGCGTTAAAAGCCAATCAAAACAATCAGCAAGCAATGCAGCAAAATAAGTTGAAGCAGCTTGCGTACGATTCAGCAATGAAGCAAGAAGACCTAGCCAACCAAGGACTGTTGCAGCAACTTAGGATGGGCAAGTTTGGTGAAAGCCTTGCCAAACAAGGGTTTGCTCAAGACATGCTTGAAGCAAAACGTCGAGGGCAATTAGCACGCGATCAGATCTACGCCGATTATACGCCATTACTTAAAGGGTTAGCATAGTGAGTAAAGAAATAGACAGCTACGAAGTTGACATTGAGGATCTTCCAAGAAAAGAACTCCTAAAGATGATCCGCAAGATGAAGGCCGGTCGTGTTAGCTCTACAGAGGAAGAGAAAGAAGAAGACATCAAGAAGTCTGAGGAAGAACGCGAAAAGCTCTCTAAGCTTCGCGAAGAGAAGAAGGGCAAAGCGGATAGCCCTAAGGTCGAGAAAGACGACTTGCCAGAAGGCTTTGGCAAGAAGAAAGAAGACGACGAAGATAAAGACGAAGACGACTCAGATAAGGACGACTGATGGCTTCACCAAGTGCTGCCCGTAAAAGACGGATTCTCAACCGTCTTAAAGACGGAACTCGACAGACAAAGCCTGGGCCAAATGCGCCGAGGCCCAGCCGTCTTCGTGGTATGTCTCAAGCAAACCGCAGGTCTGTGCTTCGGATGCAGCTGGACAAAATAGCAGACGAGCTCAGCCTACCACGCGATGAGATAGCACAGCTTTTTGATGCCAAGGATGTCCTTGATTTCTTGGAGGCGTACAACCCCAAAGAAGACATATTTGCTAGAGGCATGCTGCGAGACGACGTAGTTAATTTCCTTAGGGAGGAGATGCTTAACTCTCGTAATCAAGACTACACTTCGATGAAGGCGAGGCTTATCAATGCTGAGAAGTCTGCGCCCCAACCAACACGCCCCGGTCAAGACTTAAGCGCAGACCCTGACTTAGCTGAAGAAGCTATTCAAGGACAGATAGGCGAACCAGCACCAGAGGTTGCACCCGAGCTTAAACAAAAACCTTTAGGTGAAGGCAATGTCATGGGCGACCCCGACTTGCCTCCGCGTTCTGGCGAGTCTATTGGGCCGTCTGATAAAAGAAGTCAAGCAAGGACAGCTTCCAACGAAATGCTTGAAGGTCTAAGGACCAATCAGGAAACGCCACCTGCTGGTACTAGGACGATTGTCCGTGATCCCGATAACGCCATAACTAAGCCAACCGGATCAATCCTGCCTGAAGAAATAATAAGAGGCGAAGAGCAGATGCTCCAAGGCCTCCTGAAGCAGCAAGATCAAGGCAAAATACCATTAGGGGAAAGACGTTACGGTCCTATTACAGGGCAAGAAGGTTCGCGTGTCGTTGAAGGACCTGATGGTCTAGGCGTGTTGCGAGGTGAAGAGCAAGTTGGTGGCAACTTGTATTCTGTTGATGATGGCAACATGTATATCTTCCAAGATGAAAATGGTGCTTTGTTTAGGTTTGACAACCCAGACGCCGATCCTGTGGAGATAAGCGACCTTGAACTTCGCCGTATGGTTTATGAGACCGGGGGAAAGGTTGAACCGCAGGGGCAAGCAAGTCTTGCCGAACTTCCTCTTCGCGCTGTAGGCGACCCTAACTCTATAGAGCAACTTGCATCGCAGCTACCAGAGTTCTTAGACCCTACGTACAAGACCTTGCGTTTACCGGATAACATTAACCTACAAAACCTCCAGCAGTTGATAGAGCAATACGACTTACTGGTCGAGATTGATCCGGACAACGCCTTGCAAATTATAGCTCGTCAATTTGACGGGGACGCGGATCAAGCAAATCAAGCAATGCGTAACGCCTCTCAAGTCTTCGATGAGATTACAGAGGCTCGCAGTAGAAGCAGGTTGTTGCCAAGATCCGAAGAAGCTCCTATTACGCCTCAACGCCGGACTCCACCTTCTGATGCCGAACTGCAAGCAGCGAACGAGAGGCTTGCTGACAATAAGCAAAAGAAGGAAGATATTGAAATTATTCTTCGGAATGCAGACACTCTCATAAAAGCTGATGAACTCAACCAGCTTACTGATGACATGCTTATTGAGTTTGTTGAAAGCAACAGACTTTCTCAGATTGAGTTCGACGAGTCTAATCCTTTTAGCGACCTTGCTTACAAGTTAAAGAATGAGGGTGTATCGGCAGGAAGCATAGACACTATTCGGCAAGTCCAGTTAGAAGCTCAGCCAGTTCTTTACGAACTTGACAAGAGTATTGCTAGAGACAATCTCTTATTTTCTGGTCCTGACCAGCCGACAGATGCAGAGTTCCTTGGCAACCTGTCTCCAGGAGGGAGACGTTTTACGCCAGATAATGAACTTATTCGTATTAAACAGAAGACCCGTTTTGGTGGCGAGGAGACTGGTTTCTTCACTCGGGCTGAACTTGAAGAGACTCTGAAAGCGCTAGAGGTAAGTGATCTTCCGGATGCTGAAAGCACTGCTCGGGATATTCGCAGACAGATGGGTAATGTTACTACGGTTAGCGACCAGCCTAATCTTCCTGGGGACGCTGCTGTGCCTCCTCGTTCAACAATGCCTCCTATTCTAGGAAATATAAAAACTTCTATTCGGGAAGCGTTCAGGTCTAGGCAAGCTACTCCTCCACCTATGTTCACTAGGGTCCTTGAGGACAGATCAAAAACCCTTAGGGGAATGCCAACTGAAGCTGACATTGCTGACTACAATGCTGCAAAAGCACCGTTGTTAGAGCAAAACACGCCAGATGCCCAGAGGCAACTACGAGAACTGGATCAAGATTTTCTCTCAAGGTTTAGTCGTGACGCAGACTCTCTTCCACCTGCGCAGGTAGCAGGAGAAATTCAACGTCGGACACTGGAGGGAAGCGGACCAGCAACCCAAGAAGTGCTTGAGTCTGAGTTGGGTCTAAAGGACCTGAGCATATACGATCAATATCAACGTATTAACCCATTCGTCGATGCACCTGCCGACCTGACTCCACAAGAGTCCCTTGCTAGACAGGCGATACAAGACCAGTTTGGGAATGATGAAAATTCTTTTAGTAGAGCAATAGAGGCTATCTATGTTGGCAACAAGAACCCAGAACTAGCCAACCAAAGACTAAGAGTTGCCGGTGATATAGAAACTGCTGAAGCAAGACAACAGTCAGTAGCATCTAAGCGTCCGGGCTTGATCATGCGTCTGCTTGGCCGAAGTCCAGAAAAAGTGGATCGCGTTAGCGGCAAGATTGGTGATAAGATAACAGGCCTTAAGAAAGAGGCCGCAGACTTAAATCAACCACTGCTTAGCGTCAATGATGGACTTATTGAGAGAGCAGCAGTATCAGGCGGAAGCGGTCGGGGTCGTGCTAGAAGAGCAGAGGCTCCGATAGAAGGCGACTCTCTGCCGCCGTTCTCTAAAGAGGAAGCAACAAAAGACATTGACTATGATCCCAACCCCGAGACAGCGACACAGGCAGACGCACCTGAGCGTATAAGCACTTTTGAAGATACAGATTCCGTAGTCCGTTGGAACAGCATAGAAGCCGATATGGACAATGCCGTTCCATTAGATCCAACATCGCCGCTGTACACAGACACGGCTGGACAGGCTGAAATTCTGTCGAGGCTAAGGACTGGTACGCCTCTTGATAATTTGCCTGAAGACCTAAAGGAAGCGGCTGATAGCCTTGGCCTAAGGATGGAGATGCCCGGAGATCGGTCGCAGCAGCTGCGAAGACTTAACGAGCAAGACACACCTACAGGATTCGAGCTATACGAGCTTGATGACGGAAGAGTTTTTGCCAAAGCACAAATCAACCTTGTGACGCCTAACGGAGCAAGGAGTCCAAAGAAGCTTACAGTCGGTGTCCCGGTTTACACTAAAGAAACTCGCCCTGTGGGATTAGGAAAGCAAGTGGTGTATGAAGTGAGCCCTCGTGGCGAGGCTCCTAGACGCATGGTTCGTGACGGAGACAAGCTAGAGGCAGCTAGATACGAGGAAGCGTTTAAGGGCACCCCTTTCTCTCCTGACTTCATGGACACATCCGGAGGCAAAGTTAAAGGTCAGGCATCAACAACCGACAATATCAGGGCTGGTCAAAAGAAAAAGCGCAAGAAGGTTGTTGCCGAGAGCGACTCTGCAACTGGAGCCGGAAGTGACGAGACAGATATTAGTGACACACTTACATTGGAGGAACGTGCTGCTGCTCAAGACCCCGAGATGCTCGAAAGTCTCCGCACCGGCAAGGAGCCTGATACGTCAAGCCCCGTCGTGGAAGTTGAAAGCAAGAAAAGAACATCATCCGACGAGTACTTGGATGAACAAAACAAGACTATTGCAAGGCAAGCAGGAGAACAAGGCGAATCTATACCAGAGCATCGCCGAGACCGAGACTTTGACTACAGCGACCCTGATGAAGCTCCGCCTCGTCCACGAAAGGTAACAAGTGCGGATCGAATAAGATCAGCCGCTAGGAAGGGACTTCTTCCTGCGGTTGGGGCTGGTATCGTTCTTGGTACCCAGACAGGTATGGCCCCAGAAGGAATGAGTGCATACAACGGAGAAGTCAGTCCCGAGGACATAAATACTGCACAGCAACTAGCCGCTCTTGGTGCTGGTGAAACAGACGCACTCTCTCGTGCGGAACGAATAAGACGTTTACGCGGTGGTCGATCAGGTAAATTAGGCCCAGCAGCTTTTGGAACATATCAGAATATCTCTCCATAACTGAGGATAAGAAATGGCAATCGGCAAGAAACAATCAACATCACGTTCTGATATAGCAAAGTTGCGCAAGGAGCGAGAAGAAAAGAAACGTCAAGAAAAAGATCGCAAGGATTACCAAGAGGAACAAGCTAAAAAGCCTAAGCCGAACATTGGAACAGAAGGCAAGAAGAAGCCTGAGCAGGACGCTCCTTTCATGAAAGGCATGAAGAGAAAGGGACCAGATGATTTAAGAAAGGACCTTAAGTCATCTGCTAAAGACGCTGAATCCAGAGGCGATGTCAGCCGCACTGCCAGTGAAACTGTTGGAGCAGCTAAGGATTTTGGTTCTAAGCTAATGACTTCAATCAAGGACATTGGCAAGGCTGCTACTGCACCAGACGAAAAGGTGCCTGTTGGTTCACAAGGAAAGCCAACTAATCCATTTGATGAAGGCTACATGTCCGCTGATGACCAAGATACTATGACTGGAATTGGAGACATCGGCCAGTACTACTACAATCGATACAAAGACCCAGTACGAAGAGGAATCGGAACAGCAAGCGACTTTATTCGTGGAGCACAGAAGAAAGCTCGCGAGGGCGCTCGCAGTGTTGCCGATTACATGTCTGATGACAGTATAGAAGCAAGGAAGCAAGAGGCAGCTAAGAACAGGTCGAACGACAGGGAGGTCGAGCGTGGTGAAGATCTTCAGAAAGAACTGTCGGAAGCCTATACCAATAAGAATATGCAGAAGGCTTACGACAGGTACTTAAAGAATCTCAAGAAACAGTATCCTAATGCAGAGAACATGTGGGATTATGAGAAAGGGTCGGAAGACTACGAGATTGGGTACCAAGAGTTTGTGCAGGACATGACAGGCATCTCGCCTAACGAAGACACATTCGCCTTGCAGTCACACGAAAGACACAACGCTGGTATTACTGGAGAGCAAGCCCTGCAAAATATTAAGGGCGAAGTACCAATGAGTATGCCGGGCGCAGTAAAGATTCCTAACGCTCAAAGAGATTTAACAAACGCAGAACGAATACGAACGATCAAGGGTCAACGTGTTGCCGCAGGTAAAGATGAACTTGATGACGGAATGAAGCAATACTCCAGCGAGACTGGCGTCGATCTGCAAACAGGACTTCCTGTTATCAAGGGCGACGTAATGGTCGGCGATGGTGCCGGAGGGTTTACACGTAACCGCAGAGCTCCAACGGACGAGCTAATGGACGTAGTGAATCAGCTGCCTCCAGGTGAGAAGGAATTGTACTTTGCTCAGCAAATGGGATTAAACCTAGAAGCGATACCTGAAAATCAGCGCATTGCTGCTGCTCGCAAGTTCTATGCCGCAAAAAACCCCGATGCAATGGGGGAAAACTTTGAGGCCGTTCCAGACCTCGACGCACTGGGTTACGACGACGACGGCAATATTATCCAAGGCTCTGCCCCAATGGTTTACAAGAGGAGCGAAAAGGGAAGGCAGCAGCTGGAAGACCGAAAGAACTATCAAAACTTCTTGCGTCAGACTAGAAGCCATAACGCAAGCAGCGCTTTTCAGAATAACGACGGTGGCGTGTTCACTAACAAGTATCGTCTTGAAGACGGTAGCTTTGACGCCGAAAGCTTTAACGCAGAAAACCCCGGCATACTTCCGGTAGACGAAGAAGGCAACCTTAATCCGAATGACCCTGGATACAATCAGAGGCTTCGCAGGGTAGAGGATGCCATTGATAGGGGCACTGCAGTTAAGCAGCAAACCATCAACCGTGGCTACATGCAGAACCTGCAAAGTCCAACCCTTCGTCCAATGATGATGAAGCAGAGCTTGGATCAGACAGACGATCTTCGTGAGAAAGCAGAGATTGCTGTAGCCCACGGAAGGCCGGACCTGGCTGAAATGTACATACAGATGGACGCTGACGACACTGCGCTGTTAATGGAACAGGAAAAGGCAAAGGCAGCACAAGAGTCTAAAGAGTTTGACCCTGAAGTACCCGGAGCTATTGCTGGTCTCCAGATAAAACAGATCCAAAGCGGTCAACAAAACACTACTGGTTTAGCTACCGAGTTGGCAGCTACAGGAAACATGACCAAAGAACAAGCGTCCGATTACGCTGCTAAGCAGGGAGTGAGAGCTCTTAAGGACCGAATGCCTACCAAGATGATTTTAGCAGACCCTCAGGTCATGGCTTCACTCGACAGAATGTTGACTGGGCAATACGGGCTTAGTGATGAAGTTCCAGATGCCATGCGAGGCAAAAACTTCTACCACATGGCCGAGGAAATTCCTGTAATACGAGACAAGTTTATCCGTGACGCCATGATGACTTACGGATTTGCTGCGGGGTCTGAGGCTGACTTAGGGGAGTACTTCGATGTATTCCAGAAAGAAAGATACAACTACGCAAACTTCAAAGTACTTCCTACTTATAGTAATCGACAAGATCAAACCGAAGGCTCTGCTGTTGACCAACCTCCTGCTGGTGAGAACGCATAAGGAGATGCCTTGCAACCTTCCAACCTGTATCAAAACAATCCGTATCAAAGGCGTCTTGCCTCGCAGCAACCAGCCCAGACCGGGATTGGAACTCTTCTTGAGTCTCTGACCTACCCGCAGCGTCTTGCGTTCGGTGCCGCAATCGGTCGGCCCTTGGGGGAAACGGCTGAGATAAGCGATGTCTATAGAAGATATGGGATAACCAGCAATCCGGTTACTCGCACAGTTGGCGAGGTAGTATTAGATCCAATTAACCTTATCGGCATTGGGCCACTTACTAGAGCGGGTAAGGTTCTTCAAAGGGCAGGTAAGCTAGATGACGCTGGTCGTTATCTGACTAGAGCTGCACAACTTGGCAAGGCTTCTCCTCAGGTTACACAGAGAGCAGCGAAAGGTGCCCAGAAACTTGGGAAGCGTCTTGAGGATTTATCAAGGGCAGAGATTGCCGGTATGCCAACGGTTCGACCTCGTGCTGCTAGACGCTTCGGTTCTATTGAGCAGGTGGCATCTGGCATGGATAACGCGGAGGATGCACAGAAGTTAATACAAAGCGTTGAGGGGAAAACCACAGGGCTATTCGGGCAAGCGCCCTTAAAGCAGCAACAGCTAACGAAAGACATTGGCATTGGCTTGCCATTCATGAGACCAATAGTATCTATGGATGTTCCTGGCGGACGAATTGTTCGGGACGCTATGGACGCAGCTGTGCTTGGGGCTAAGACCAGTCGAGTCGGAAGGGGTGTGCGACAGGCTTTAGACAAGACTGTGGACAACGCCTTCGCGCTAGACGAACAGATCTTGTCGACGGGTGCTAAAACTCTTGCTAAAGAAGCCGAGCTGAAAGCTACTGCTGAAGGTATCGCAAGCATGACTAAGCTGCGGTCTCAGGTCCCTGAAGCATTTGAAACGACAGGCGCACGCGCTTTAACTAGGCTGATAGAGAAACCAAAAGTAAACCCATTAGCCGCAGCTGACGAGGCGTTTGAAGCAGCCAACCCAGCCATCAAAGAATACATGGACTGGTGGTCTAAGAAGAGCGACGACTTACTTACTGAATCTGAATCGCTGGGCATTGGCTCTAAGAAACTCGTTGACGAGAACGTAGAGGGCTACCTTCCAAGGATAGCAAGAGACGTTACCGAAGATCCTATCTCTCAGATACTGGGCGAATCACCAGCCCCACAAAGAACCCTTTCTCCATCAAGCCCCGATCAAATGGCACGGGCTGACTTTACAAAGATACCTGGAGGAAAAGACAGACTGGCTTATGAGCTTGCTAATCCAGAAACAGACATTGGCAAGAAGCTAGTAGGTGGAGCACGGTCAGCTGCAAATGACGATGAGGCTGCTGATGTTATCGGCCAAGCATTATACGGAAACCCAAAGGCAAAAAGGGAAGACACCAAAAGGCTTGCCACACTCCTGAGTAAGCTAGATCCGAAAAAGATGGGAGCTACAGGACTCTTCCAAGAGAACCCTACAACCGCGATAGCTCAATACACGAAGAACCGAACGAAGGCTATTGAGAACGCCAAGTCCATAGCGGATTACATGGGCAGCAAAGCGGTCAAGAGCACAGAAAGCCCTCAGACGTCTGTGACTGTCAGAGAAGCACTGAAAAGAGGTGGTCTGCAGAACGCAGAAAAAGGCGCTGAAGGGGCGATGGATATTGTTCGTGATGTCTTAGGCCGAAGGTTTAACATTGACCCGAAGAAGATTGATCTTACCGAGTTCTCTGTCCCGATGTCTGCTGTAGAAGGTGTCACTAATCTTGTAAAACCAAAGACTGTTGAACAGCAAGGCAAGCTTTTCGAGCTGCTGAATTACGTCAGTCGAATCTGGCGCAACTCCATACTTTCCTTTCCTTCTCGCTATGCAAGAGATGTTGTCGGTGGTATTTACGCCAACTTCCTAGAAAGTGCTTCTAGTCGTTACGGGTATACAACAGCTCACAGAATAATGCGTCACGGCATCGAGAAATCAGTAGCACTGATTAGAAAGATACCTGCTTATTCTGGAATAGAGGACAACTCTGCGCTGGTCACTAAATTCTATAGTGACTTAGCAGGAACTGGACTGATGGAGTCAACCCTGAAGTATGACCTTGGCAGGGCTACAACAGGCGTCACCCTTCCAGGCTTAGACAAAATCGCTCCGTCCTTGTCGCTTCGTGATGTTACAGTCGGCTTGCCTAAGAATATTGGCAAGATGGTTGGGGGTTCTTTTTTTCCAGACTCTGACTTCGCAAAGGGCGCTAATGCCCTTAATGATTACGTTGACACTTTCTCTCGCCTTGCTGGTTATACAGAGCTTATGAGACAAGGCTTTGATCCAGCCGAAGCAGCAAAGCGAATGCTTCGGACTCATGTTGATTACGCAAACCTGTCCGATGTAGAGAAACAAGTAAAGAAGCTGTACCCCTTCTATACATATACATCAAGGATAACAGGTGAGACTGCTAGAAAGCTTGTCAGCGAGCCAAGAAGACTGGTCGGCTCAATGAAAGCATTTGAGGCAGCGCCAGAAATCTTCGAGAACCCGACACTAACAGGAGATGTCGCAGAAACAGATTCGACGTACATACCGAAAAGCCGAAGAGAGAACTTTGCGGTACCACTTAGCTCTGGGCCTGAAGGACTTACTACCTTCGGGAACATTGACCTTCCAGGGTTCCGAGAAATAAACAGAGCTTTTAGTGACGGTGGGCTCCTGTCAATGACTACGGATATAGGTCCGCTTCCGAAGGCAGCTATCGAGCAAATGACAGGACGAGACCTGTTTACTGGTGGTCCTATATCGAGAAAGAGGGGTCCTTTACAAAGGGTAACTGGATCAGATAACGAGCTGGTTAGATATGCGGATGCGATTGGGGAGCAGATGCCTCTGGTTCCGCGATTCGGAAGGCTTGCTGCTAACCTACTTCAGGACAGCGACACTGTTCCTCTTAGCACTCGTGCGTCAAACGCTGCGTTGAATGCCTTAACCGGCTTCAGGAGAGACACATACACTCCAGACGAATTAAATCGACAGCGGCAGTACGAAATGGAAGACGAGCTCCGGCCATACATGAGCACGTTTGAAAACCAATACGTTCCTGAAGATGTCTTTAATGCCATGTCTCCTGCACAACAAAGACAATACGAGCTTCTCAAGAAGCTTCGGTATGCCAACAAGAAGGCAAGAGAAAGGCGGAGTGGAGGATGACATTAGGACCATGCTTCTGGCCTTGCATTAGAACTTTTGTGCGAACACTGTTCTACCAGCTATTCCTCACGTTCACGATTGCGGCCATCACCTTCATTGTAATGCCTGAGCAAGTTGGCTTTCGGTCCATGACTCTGTACATGAGCTACATAAACCACTTTCACCAAGTGGAGTTTGAGAGAGCATTGCCGTTACTTAAAGGCATGGGGCAGTGGCGGATCTGGATAATGAACAGAAGCCCAAAAAACTTCAGGGTTATTGAAGATGCGATAGCTGCCGAGGAATGGTATTGGTGCAAGTTTGAGTACGAAAACAGTCAAGGAAACTTGGTAACAGACATACAGAGCTTAAGGATCAGGTGGAAAACTTGGGAGTATTACTACGAATTAGAGCCACCGATGAGCGAAGAGGACATGGTTGAATATCTTAATGATGGCTCTCTTAATAGCCAAGAAACAGATAGAGCTTTTAAGCTAATGCGTGAATTGAAACAAATGCAACAATCGAGGACTGAAATATAATGGGAATGCTTGATGCGGGTAGAAAACTGTTGGGTGGATTAATTCATGCACCAGGGTCTGTTCTTGTAGACGGTCCAAGTCATGCAATGGGAGGCCACTCAAAACCAACTCATGGTTCACATGGTTCTCACGATAAGCATGACAGTCATGGTGAGCATGGCAGTCATAGTGAAAAGCCAGTAAAGAAAAAACATGCGACGTCTCACGCTAACCATTCTACATTGCCACTCGGCGCTAAAATTGATATGGGTATAGAGTCTGTGGTAAAATCAGTCCCGTTGGCGAGGCAAGGGAAACAAATGCTGAACATGACTGGGGCTGGTAATATTGCCAAGGCCGCTGGTAGTGGTGCTGCTGAAGCTTACTTGGGCCATGCAGCTTTTGATTCTGGGCTGACTCTCGGACAAAGACTGGGAGGCGCTTTGCCTTTCATGGGTGCCGAAGGATACAGAACAGACGCAGACGCAGAGAAAGAGCTGCAACGACAGGGGGGGCAGACTTTCATGCAAAACTTAGGGGAGAATTTCCTTTATGAGCCAGGCAAAGGTCTTGACCGCTTGCAGACTGCAGTAAGAAAGCTGCCGGGAGATTTATATCAAATGCAAAAAGACGCACAGAAAACCAAGGACATGGAGTTCCAGCAGAGAGCGCGTCGTGGGGCAGCGGCAATGAACAAACCTGAATATGGAGACAACATTAGGATGCTCCAAGGGCTTATGGGTAACAGACAGCAATACTAGACGAAACCTCTTAAATACCCTAATTTTCCACTACTTAAGGAACATAAGCAACTTGAAATTTTCCCTATTGACTTTCTTTAATAGACACGCTTACACTGCCTCCGCAGATCACGCCCCCCCTATTACAGAAGTCAATGGTAGCTACTCAAGAAAAGCCTCAAGCAGAAGCACCGGATCAAAGCAACGACTGTGCAGATCTTATTGCTCGCCTCAATTCGTTCGTTGCAACTGTCACGGTTGGCGAACCTATAACCAAATATCACGGCGACAAGAGCCGGATAAGCTGCTCTAGCTTCAAGGACTTCTTGCATGGTTCTGACTACTACCATGCTCGGCATGTCGACAAGACTCTTCCGGCACCGTACTCGAACTCTTTGACTCACGGTACTCTACTTCATCACTGGTTTGAAACGGCAGACGACGACCTGTCTTTTGCTATTTCGCCCCCTTCTTCAATGCTAACTAGCACGGGAGCGATTGGGAAGAAGGCTAAGGACTGGGCTAAAGAAAACTGTCCTGACTGCATGATAGTAGGCCCCAAGGAAAAAGATCAGCTTGCTTGGGAGGTGAAGAATCTGCTACAAAACAGAGCGTTCTGTGAATGGCGGGAACAGATCGTTCTTGCCGAAGCAAGCATTCGCTTTGAGGGACCAGAGGGGATTCTGATGCGGACTCGATTTGACGCCGCTACGCTTCTGCGATGGCTAGACCTCAAGACGACTAAAGAAACAGACATATTGGGAGGTGGATTTGCCAAGAGCGTTAGGACGTTTGGTTATGACATTCAGGACGCATGGTATCAAATGGCGATGGAAGCTTGCGGCCTTGACCCCCAGCCCCTCGTTTTTATTGTAGTTTCTACAGTCCCCCCTCACAGAACACAGTGCCTGACGCTGCCACAAGATGCGGTGCGGAAGGCAAAAGACGTTGTGCTTAGAGGTCTTGCCGATCTCCGTCTAAGAAGAGAACTCGACTGGTGGTTGCCGGATACCACTAACGAAACCGTGGAAATGAACTATCCGGATTTCTATAGGAGATAGAGAATGGAACGACCAACTTTATTTGGCGAGCGTTCGCAAAGCATTGGAGAGCTTACTAAGGCTCACGCGAAGGCTATTGGAGAAATGCGAAATGCCCCTCGCAATCATCAAGGTCACTTCGGAAAGTATGCTGACCTCGGAGATATTATTGACGCGATTCGCAAACCTTTTTCGTCTAACGGCCTGAGGTTCTCACAAGAGTTTCAGCCGTTCGGTGATCAGTGGGTTCTTGTCACAGAGCTTTCTCACGTTAGCGGCGAGTGGCAGCGATCTGCATTGCCTATCAATCATCGTCTTAAGCCTCAAGATTTCGCAGCGTCAGCAACATACATGAAGCGAATTGCGTTGTCTGCGATAGCAGGTATTGCGGCGGAGGACGAAGACGACGGCACTGTCGCTCAAACTTCCGCGATGGTTAGTGAAGTCGATGACCGCATTCGTTATGAGAAGATCATCCGCGAAAAGTGGGATGCTGCTGACACGGAAGAGAAGAAGGAACAGGTTATTGCCCGTGCCATAAAGGGCGTTGAGAAGGGCATGATTAGTAATCAATTTGTTGAGTCATTGCAAGCCGCACCGCAAGCATGAACGCGGGTCTCCTATGCGCTGCGCGGTCCAGCGCCCAACATGCAAGGCCGCAACCATACACTTTAATTAGGAGATGAAATGATTGACAGTAAGTTAGTAGACGAAGCTCGTGCTTTCGTGACGGTTATTGGGTCGGGCAGATCAGAGCTAAGCTATGAGCAGATTAGGCTTGCTTTCCTTAGACTTGTGCCTGACTTGATTGCCGAAGTAGAGATCATGTCGGCCATTCAAATGAGCCTTCCTGTGCCGAAGAAACCGAGGGTTCACAGTGCCCCTAAGAAGAAACGGGCTGCAAGAAAGACTACAAAGCGAAAGGCCGCCAAGCGTAAGACGAAGAAATGAAAACACCAAGAGATTACCAAGGAAGGTCTTTTGGTGTGGTTGTGGACAGGGCAACACAGGGTCATCGGAAGACACTCATTGACTTAGCAACTGGAATGGGCAAGACGTACATTATGTGTATGTTGGCTGCTGCTGCAAAGAAGCCGCTGCTCATCACGAACAGTTTGCCGATCATGAAGCAGGTGCTAAACGCTCTGTCTATTCACTTAGACCAAGACGTGGACTTAGAGCAAGCTGAGAACTTTATTAGCAACAGTCCTATATTTAGACGCAAAGCCCAAGTTGCTAGCAAGGACTCGTTACTTCGAGGCAGGTATAAGCGAGAAGCCTTTAAGGACAGGACTATTGTTCTAGTCGACGAGGTTCATCACGGTTGCTCTAGTCCACGATTCATTGAGATGATGGAATACTTTGAGAGCATCGGTGCTTTCATTGTTGGGTTTTCTGCTACGCCGTACAAGGGCAACGGATTGCCTTTGCCATACTGGGGCCGTCCAGATTTTTCGTACTCGTTCCGCGATGCTGTCAGGGATGGTTGGCTTGTTCCTGAAGAGTGTGTTATTAGCGAAGCAATTTCTCATGACCTTTCGGCAGTCAAGACAGTGCAGGGTGATTTCCATAGCGGTCAACTAGAAGCCATATTATGCGAAGAGCAAGCTGTGCAGGAGGCTTCCAGTCTTGTGCTGCAGACATTTAATGGTCAGCCTAGCGTCATTTATTGCAGCGGTAAGAGACAGGCAGTCTTGCTGTTCGAGGTGTTTGAGCGATACGGTGCGACTGTTTCCATTGTTCACGACGGACAGACACAAGCCGAAAGATTCATGAACATGCAGATGTTTGAGACCGGCGAGTCGAAGATTATCATCAGCATTGATGTCTTGGGGTTTGGTTGGAATTTTCCTGAGCTCAGGAATATCTACAACTTGGCTCCAACGAAGTCTGTCACGAGAATATTGCAGCGTTTAGGACGTGGGGCCCGGACTAGGGACGCGGTACTCAAGGAAGGTATGACTCGCGAAGAACGTCTATCGGCCATTGCAGCCGACGAGAAGGACCATTTCAAGTGGTATGACGGAACAGAAACAATTTCTGGCTTCCAGATGAAGTCGACTCACGAGATAATGAACGAGGCGGAGGAAAGGGAACGCAACAAGAGAAGAAGAAGGGGTGTCCGGAAGAACAAGGGAGAAGGCAGCAATGAAGATTACGAGCCATCTGAGTATGATCCGGACGAACGTCGTGAACGTCGGCAAGGGATCGTTGTTGGTCACAGCTTTCAGCATGCCGACCGTGATTTAGATACAGCTCCAACCAAGAAGAAGCGTGGGTGGAGAATGCTTTGGGGTCCTCACAAAGGGAAGCTGATTGCAGACCTGCCGACAAGCTATTTGCAGAACGTGCTTCGGAATCGAAGGGTTCCTAAGACAGAAGAAGGAAAACGCAAACATAAAGAGCCGCCGATTTACTCTGGAATCCGAAGAGAACTTCAGCTCAGAGAGGCTGTCTGATGTACGACAAGCTCAAGACAACTCAGGTTGGTCAGATAGGGGTTTTACTTGTGATGGCCGACTTAATCCGTCACGGATTTGAAGTTGCTGTTCCTGTTAATGACATGGGATTTGACCTTCTTGTGTCGGAGGGGTCAGACTACTGGCGACTGCAAGTAAAGTCGCATTACAATCCCAAGCGAAATTTGGTGAGGACTAGGAGGTCTAGGGTTTCAGGCAAGCAACGCCCCTACGATAAGGATGTGGTTGACGCATTCGCGTTTATCTGCCTTAAGACGGGTGACGTACAGGTTGCTTCGATAGGAGACCTTGAAGGAAGAACCGGCATTACCATAACATCAGACCTTCTTGCGTCAATAGACACATTGAGAGAGATAGATCCACATTAGCTGTTACATTTTCTCGTACGGACCAGCGAACAGAAATTAAAACCGTCGAGCATAAATAAGCTGCCTTGAACTTGATCAGGCAGGTAGTTGACCTCGCTTGAAATCCCGGCAACGAGTTGGTATTAGATCCAACACAACCCCCGCGTCCGGTGTCAGAGCTGAAACTTAGAAGACTAAGGGTGAGGTTGGCTCTCCTAAGGACAGGAGTGAATGGAAGTTATCCCCTTTCAGCAGGGAGGGGGTGTACACGGAGGACATTATGTCGATGCACGAAATAGGAATCTTAACCGCGTCCGACGCCAACGACGAGAGTCTGTTCGCAACGATGTACGATGGCGTAAACGGGAGTCTTGTCCGGGTCTACGGAGAGGACGGCGGACTCGATATTGAGTTTGGGAACAGTGACTTTGAGCTACAGGAAAACAGCAGCATTATCGTGCGGACAAGTGGGGTGCTTCAGTTCACCTCGTCGTCCGAGGTACTGCATCTGTCGATGTGGTTTGAGCGAGCTGCTATGTGGCTAGCGATGATGGAAGAGCAACAAGGAGAAGGTGATTATTGATGTGCGCAGTTGGAGACTTGGCAGAGGTTGTTGTGAAACATGCACCGTTTCAAACAGCCGTGGCTGATGGCGGGTTATTGGTTTCAGAATTTGCAAATGAAGAACACGCAGCAGAGTTTGTGCAAGCTCTCGAAAAGTTGTGTGAACACTGTAAGAAAGAACCAGGATGAGCAATGAAACACTCGGACAATTTGCAGAGCAGTTCCAGTACTGCGCAGTTTGCTGGTCCCCGGAAGGGCTGCACATTCACCACATCGTCGGGGGTGCAGGGCGTCGACACGAGCGTTACAACCTCGTCCGATTATGTCACACCTGCCACCATAAAGTTCATTCCGTCTCAGGACGGGAAGGCTTGTCGCATGGTGCCGTCCTCAACGCGAAGAGGCTGTGTGACGACTCGTTTTATTCGCCTCGGTCCTTGGCTGCTTTGCGTCACAGGCAAGCTCTCCCGTATAGTCTCGAGCCTTTGCCGGACTGGGCGAAGGATATCCGCAAGGGTTATGATCCTTTTATTGGGGAGGAATTAATGCCTATCAATTCTAGGAGGAAGGGGAAAGCCCGAGAGCTAGAGCTGGTACACAAGCTCAAAGACATTCTTCCAGCGTCCGGGGCTCGTCGTGCCCAGCAGTATTCGGGGACTGAGAGTGCCAGTGATGTGATAGCGACAGGGCTAAGCGGTTTGTGGATTGAGTGCAAAGGCGTTCAGAATTTGAATTTACACAAGACGATGGATACGTCTGTTGAGCAGTGCGGGGAACTCGTTCCTGTCGTGTGTCACAGGAAGAACGGAACTGGTTGGCTCGTTTCGGTTCGCATTGAAGATCTTATTGAGTTTGCAGAGGAGGTCGTTCAATGCCGAAAAAGAAGCGCCTAAAGCTTTACCCAAGAACAAAGAAGTGGTTGCGCCGCAATTACCCTTTGCCTTGGCCGTGTCGTATACGCCTCACAGACGAGGGTACCATCAAGGGTTTGCTTGGTCAGTTCTTGCATGACGGTGAGCGTGGTCTTATTCGCATCTGCAAACAAAGCCCCATGCCAATACAGGCCGAGACGCTAATAGAAGAGTATGCACATGCCCTAAGACACGCACTTCCTGTCGACGTTGACTATGATGGTGAGCCGCATGATGCAATCTTTTGGGCAATCTACGGAGAGTTAATTAATAAGTGGAGGTCAAATTGCTAGACGTTGAATTGACGCTTACTGAGTTTCATGCTGCAGTCTCTGTCGGTATGCAGCGGTTGATTGAAAGCTCTGCATTAAGGCTAAACGCTCACAACGTGGGTGTGTCTAGGACTTGGATGGAAAGGCTGGGTGACGAAGTTCGTGGCGCACTCGGAGAGATAGCTTGGGCTAAGCACAGGAACCAATTCTTCTGTGGCAGCTGCGGGACATTCCATCACGAGCCTGATGTCCAGGGTGTGGAAGTGCGTTCGATGAGAAGACCAAACGACTCGCTGATTGTTCGCAGTAATGATGTTGCCGAACGACCGTTCGTTCTGTCTTATGCGACAGGCGAAAAGGTTAGCTTTATGGGATGGATATATGCGAAAGATGGCATGATAGATAAGTTTAAGAAAGCACCTCGTGGTGGAAACGAGGCATGGTTTATACCGCAAAGAGCACTAAATGACTTCTCTAGTTTTCCTTATCACGAAAGGGGGTAGACATGCTGACAGCCAATAGATACAACGAGCAGCTGGTCAATAGAATAAAGGAGAAAAGCATGAGCAAAGAACCGAAGAAGGTGAAGCTCGGTAATACTGTAGAGTATGAGACTGGAGCCGTGCGTTCCAGTGACGCCGAGCCTTATCGTTTTGATTTAATTAGTCCGGTTGGTTTGAAGGCAGTTGCAAGAGCGTGTGCTGAAGGTGCGAAGAAGTACAGCGACTTCAACTGGGAGGCCGGGATGCCTGTGAATGATTTACTTAATCATGCCATTAGGCACATTTACGAATACCTGTCTGGAGACAGGGACGAGGATCACCTTGGGCATGCCGCATGGAATGTCATTGGTGCTATACACTCCGTTGAGCTTTGGCCTGATATCAACGAGGGTGCTTTACGAGAGCAAGGCTGCAAACCCCCTGTTAAGGAGTAAGTTATGGAAGGTTTGAATCAGTGTACCTTTACTGGAAACGTGACGAGAGATGCAACAGTTCGCAAAGTTAATGACAAGGATGTCGCAAGCTTTGGTATTGCTGTGAACGGTCGTCAGAACCAAGACGTCCTTTGGGTCGACTGCAGTTACTGGCGTCCGAATGGTGTGATTGAGTACATCAAGAAAGGCAAGCCGATTCTTGTAAGTGGGAATGTTCAGCTGAACACCTACGACTCGAAGTCCGGCGAAGTTAAAGCGGTGCTACGCTTGAATGTACAGAAGCTATTGCTGCTTGGAAGCGGTGGTGGCAATTCCTCAAATGCCGTGCCAGTTGGCGCTCAAGGCAAGGAGGATGACTGGGGTGGTTTCTAACGCAATGGATTGCATTGAGATCGGGGGCCCCAAGGAAGGGGCCTCCGGTTTTTCTGAAGACACTAACTACACAGGCGTCAAAAGATTCGCTGCGACCGTGATGTCTCAGGCCATCAAGTCTTCTAGGTTTGTCGCTGAACAGGCTCGCACGTTCCCTCAGGGCTCCCGTATGCCATTCAGTAGGGTTGTTGACGATAAGCTGCTAGACGGCTGTGCTGCGTGGCTGTGGATGTCAGGAGAGGGAAGTAGGGACCTTACGTTTGAAGAGTGCTCATGGGCTACTGGCCTTGACCCAGACTGGGTGCGGGAGAAAGTAATGCTCCCGTACGGGGATTTAGGGGACATAAATAAATGGGTCCAAGAAAGGGCCAATTCCCTTGGTCCTCTTTGGGGCGATTGAGTTGCATGGAAAACACGTACAGGCAGTCCGGCAAATTTCCGCAGCACATGGCATCGTTGAGTCGTATAAACAACTTGCGTCAGCTTGCGAAGGTTAGCCCTACTGATACGAATGTGGAGGCGGCTTACGACGCAATGCTTGGTATCGCATCTCACATGTCGTGGTTGCCTGAAGATCTAGGTGATCGAATGCCAACGCTTCAAGAACTAGAACGCGCCGTGGACCGTGGGACGCAAAATATAGTCAATGCTCAAAACGCTACGATGGGTGGATGATGGCAGACAAAGCAGGTGACCGAGTACGCAAAGCTAAGGGTTCGGGTATGACTGAGCGTCAATCTGATGCGTTAAAAAGACACGCTAGTCATCATACACCCGAACACATGAAGGTCATGATGAGTGCAATGCGTTCAGGTAAAACCTTTAGTGAAGCTCACCAAATAGCCATGAGTAAAGTAGGTAAATAAGGTGGCAGACAGAAAAGGTGACAGGGTACGCAAGGCAAGGAGGGGCAAGAAGACTCCTGCTTGGACTCGCAAAGAAGGACAAAACCCAGAGGGTGGCCTGAATGCAAAGGGTCGTGCTTCATATAATAAGGAGACTGGTGGGAATCTAAAGAGACCTCAACCTGAAGGTGGCAAGCGAAGAGATAGTTACTGTGCTCGGTCTGCCGGTCAGATGAAGATGTTCCCTAAGGCAGCTAAAGATCCGAACAGTCGTTTGCGCAAAGCAAGAAGGAAGTGGAGATGCTGATGGCTAAGAGTAAAGTCAATGAGGCTGGTAACTATACCAAGCCTGGGATGAGAAAGAAATTATTTAATAGCATTAAGGGCCGTGCTACTCACGGCACTGCTGCTGGTCAGTGGAGTGCTCGCAAGGCACAGTTGTTAGCAAAGCTCTATAAAGAAAAGGGTGGGGGTTACACTTAATGGGTGTGCTGTCCGGGCTAAGAAAAAGCCAGAAGTCCTTAAAGGATTGGGGGAAGCAGAAGTGGCAGACTAAGAGTGGGAAGAAGTCTAGCGACACAGGGGAGAGATACCTACCGAAGAAAGCAATCGAGTCTCTGAGTGACAATGAGTACGCAGCTACCACTCGTGCTAAGAGAGAAGGCAAATCAAAAGGCAAACAGTTCGTAAGGCAGCCTAAGGGGATAGCAAAAAAGACAGCGAGGTACAGATGAAATCCAGGTCAGTTCTAGGAGGGTTAAGAAGCAATAACCCTAAGGTTTCAAGGACAGGTTACATGGGAGGAGCGACCCAAGGGCGTGTGCAAAGGGGTCCTGCTAACACAGTAGGCCGCTTTCAAAGAGGTGGTGGGGGTAGGGCTCAGCGCAACTCTCAGTATGGGAGAATGCGATAATGCCAGAACGACCAGAGCTGAAGGCTAGTAAAGCCGCTGAGTTTATACAAGACATACAGGTTGCTGTTGAGGCTGCTGCTGCAAAGGCGCATGACGGTTTGACTCTTAAAGAGTTCGGTGAAATTTTCTACGACTTCATGCGAATAACAGTTGAAGGTTTAGAGTCAGTCCCAGTACCAGGGCCTCTCAAGAAGAGGTGGGCTTTGGATGCAATCACTGCACTGTTTGACGCTATCGCTGACAAGGCTGTGCCTGTCTACTTCTATCCCGTGTGGCTGATTATCAAACCGTCCGTTCGGTCGCTCTTAATTCATTTCAGTGACGGTGCAATCGAATCTGTTCTTAGACTGTTGAGGGAATAGTGACTTTATTATTAATCGCAGTAGGACTTGCTGTGTTGTTTTGGCCTAGTAAGCAGAAGGGTAAGTCGACAGGGTTTGACTTGTCGGATTACGAACTCGACCCACCTCCTGCAGGTGAGTGGCCTTCGTTTCCTGAGTCAATAGGCTGCTTAGCGAATGTTAGAGACAGGCTGGAGAAGACAGAAGAGCTTAGTTCTATAGAGCTTGAATCGATTGATGTGATAACTCTTGCTCTAGTAAGAGGGAGTGGAAAGTAATGAGGCGTCTCATTGGTATTGCTGTGCTGATTGCTGCGTGTGTGATCGCTTATGTTGAGTATCAAACAGCTGCCCCTTCCCCTGCTCCGGTTGAGAACGACATACCTTTGAAGGGGCTGTTTATTGGACCCACTGCAGGTGAAGACGCTTTGCTAATGGCTGCGTTGTGCGAAGAAGTTGCTTCAGAGATTGAGTGGGATGGCATGCAAGAAGATCCTGTGTTGAATACAGGTGTGCAGTATGATCTGTTGAGAGTCAGGGCTCGCAATCTTTTTCTCCGTGGAGACAGCATCGGCGAACGACAGCCCCATGTGGCTGATGCAGTTGGAGAATACTTAACGAACAAGCTCGGCGTGTCTGGTGGTCCGGTGACTCCAGAGCAACGTGCGAAATGGGTGACGGCGTATAGAGAACTAGCGAGGTCGGCAGAATATGCAGCGCGCTAGGATCTTTGCGATAGCGGCAATCCTTGGGGTTGCCTTGTGTAGTACGTGCTCGGCACCACGCCCAACTGCCGAGGCACTTGGTCTAGGGTACGATCCAAATCCCGAGGGAACGCAAGCATTCCTTAGTGAATTGGACCAGCCCCTATTCCGAGACGCCGGGAGGGAGGTGATCGAAAAATCTCGTGGCATTGACACGTTCCTTTATAGGTCAATGTTTCGTGCGCACCAAGCGCGATACAACAAGCCCTGGGTTCCCGGAAACCAAGGCTCTGTAGGCAGCTGTGTTGGCTGGGGCTTTAGTCAAGCAGCTTACTGTTCATTGTGTGTGGCGTGGTCAGAAGGAGAAGTCCCAGAGCCTCCGTTACTTACCAGTCCCACTAGCTGTTATGGTGGAAGTAGGGTTGAGGCGCGTGGAAAGCCTGAGGGGACTGGGGGCTACCGAGACGGAAGCTACGGTGGAGCTGCGGCCAAGTGGTTGTCGCAGTGGGGGCTGATCTTCCGGGACAATGTTGGCGGACATGACTTGCGGAAGTACTCGGTATCTCGGTGTAAAGACTGGGGCCATTGGGGTAACGGTGGAGAAGGCGACGAAGGTAAGCTGGACTCTATTGCCAAGCGGCACCCAGCTCTGCATGTTGCCCTAGTCACAAACTTTGATGAAGCCGCTGCAGCTATAGAGTCAGGTTTCTGTGTGGCTATATGCTCTGGTGTAGGTTTCAACCGCACTCGTAATGCTGATGGGTGGTGTGAACGAAAAGGCAGCTGGGCTCATTGCATGTATGCAGCAGCTGTGCGATACAAAAAGAATGGGAGCAGCCATGACGGACTGCTAATTATTAATTCGTGGGGGGATTATGTGAACGGAGGCAAGTTCCCCGACGATCAGCCGGACGGTTCTTTCTGGGCAAAGCGTGACGTGGTGGACTCGATGCTCGGTACTTGGCGCGATTCGTTCGCGATTGGTTCAGTTCAAGGATTCCCTTATCGAGACCTTCATCATGGAGATTGGTTGGATGCAAGTCAGTAAGAAACAATTAATACTAGGGGTCTTCCTAGTCTTTGCAATCGGTTACGGCGCGTGCTCTTATGTGGAGTATAAAAAGAATGACCGGCCAGTTCTTACATTCATTATGAAGGCAGCTCGCATGGGGTTGTGGGTCATGATGTTTGCAGAACCTCCAGATGTTTTTGATAAGAATACAGTCGGTGCATCTCCTGCATCGGACGCTCCGTATTTGGATCACTCAAGGAGCCTTTAATGTGGAAGTATATTCTTGGCTTATTAGCCACATTGTCTGCTGACCCTAGCCAAAGAGATGACATGCGGCACGACGCTATCGTTGCTGTATCAGTAGCTCGAGCAAGCCTAGAGCGAGTAAAGATAAGAGAGGAAGAAGAGGAGGAAGAGGAACTTCCTGAAGAAATTGCCCCCGAACAGGACGTATCTACACAAAAAAAGGCAGAGACCCCAGCCTGTCCTGATGGCAAATGCAACGTGGTCATTCGACGCAGACGTTGACTTACCAAGGACAAACCAGGGTCTCCCGATTGTGTTTCCCTATTAGTGTGATGCGTAATAAAATCAGCTACCTACGGGGGGTAGATAGGTGAAACGTCTTACAAAAAAACAAAGACGTCTAGCTGAAGATGCGCTTGAGATTGTCCCGAAAGCAATCCACGGTTTTTGCAAAGCTTATCCAGGTATCCGAAGAAAGCTTGCGCGCATCGACGCAGTTGAGGTAGCTAACCTCGCAGTTGTCAAGGCAGCTAAGACGTACGACAAAAGCAAGAGTAAAGTCACCACGTATTTCACGATGGCGATCTTCAACTCATTGCTTAAGGAACTCGCACGGGAACAGCGACGAGGATGTGATGGTCCCGGGCGGGTCCCGCTTGAGTTCCTAGATTGCGATGAAACCATTGACCTTCGGTCTCGTGATGTACGAAACGCAATGTCTTCGATACCCGACGAGTCTCGGAGACTGCTTCACAGCAGGTACTTTCACGGTAAGACGCTTGAAGAAATGGCTGGTGAGTTTGGCATTGACCGTCGCACTGTAAGGCGAAGGTTGGAGATTGCTGTTACCCAGTTATCATCCGCTTGGGATAACCTCGCTCCCTTGCGATGAGAGCTCGGCGGATTGTGTTCCGATTCCAGAAGCGACCATTAGTCCTTTTGATCCTGCGACTTCTTTGCTCTAGCTTCTCGTACGACAGGTGCTCTGACATACGCTTATCTCGTATGCTGCTGATCTGCTTGCGTTCTTCTTCGTCGGGAACAAAGTAGCCGTGACCGTTAGATCCTATCTTCTTCCATCCGTATGGCACGTAGGGTCCGTATGGTTTACCTTCAGCCTTTAGTTCTTGCATGGCAACTGAAGTACGAGCACCACCGACATCTCGTTCTAGTTCAGCAAAGACTGTCTGCGTTCTACTGAATGCCTTGCCGTAGGGATTCTCGAAGTCAATGTCTTGGTCAACACACTTGAACGTAATCCCTTTTGCTTGAAACATCTTGACAGTCTTGATGCTGTCTTCGAGATCACGAAACGCTCTGTCTAGTTTAGACACAACAACGTAGTCTCCGGGCTGAGCTAAGAAGTAGATGCCTCTAGCTTCTGGTCTCTCAGAGAATGACTTGCCACCTGACACAGCTGCATCATAGCTCCAGCTAAACTCAACGTCATCTCCGAATGTTCGCTTCGCGTACTCAGATACGGATTGCTGTTGGGCTCGTTCAGTAATATCTTGATCGTCTGTTGAGTGACGACCGTATCCCCATACTTTCATATCACCTCCTCTTCTACTTCGGTATGTCCGTACTCCCAGTCAAGGTCGTTTAACTTTCCGGTGCCGTCCCGCAAGTCAACGCTTAGTTCGCATAGCACCTCAGCTAAGTCTACATCATTTGCTACCCGGAATTTTACCGTGATCTCTTGATGAACTACTTTCATTCTGTCACTTTCTCCTCTCTAAAGAATACATTCCGGATTGCTTTTACTGCTGCTTTTAGTCTTGTTGACGTCAGGTAGTAGTCCTCTTCCACACTGAACATGGTCTTTCGATGATGACAGTAGTGTTTTATGGTGAAGTTTAATGCGTCCAAGACTTCTGCTGCAATCTCCTTCTGTAGGTACAGGGTACCGGCCTCTAGTTCCGGGTCGTAACAATCATCACACAGGAACCGATGTCCATCGGGGGAGTTGATGTCGCATCGTTGCGGGATGTCTTCTCCGCAACCGTCGCATGGAATTTCGTCACCCTCGTACGGAGAGTTATGGTCATTGCTACACGAGTTCGTCATTGGCTTGATCTCCTGCTGCTTCGTCGTTAGGGAAAACATTACACTCATCACACTTCTCTATAGTCCATCGTGATAGATTGATATTAAACGTCAGTAGCCATCCTTTGTTATTGCAAGGTTCACACATTGTCGTCTCCTTCTTCGAGGCTTGCGAGGTGAGCGTCATGCTGGACTTGCCATGCGTATGCAAGACGCTCTTTCAGCGCAGAGAAAGAGTCCCTGCCTGTCATACGCTTTAGCTTTAACCCCAATTCGATTCCAATTCCTTCAAAGAAGTCCAACCGCTTTTCCCACCAGACAGAAGTGTCTTCGCAATCATGCGCTTGCTTGACCGTATCGGTATAGAAGTTAAGGGCGAACATGATAGCGTCCACTTCTTCAGGAAGCAGGTTGTATTCTATTCTTGTTGGTTCTAAGTCTGACATGTAGTCTCCAAATAAAAAAGCGAGGGGCGCAGCACAATGGCCGCGCCCCTCTAGGTGTGGATTAGTTATGGTGAGCACCAAGGTTGGTGCGATCAATCTTCGGTCCGATCAAGTCTGATGCAGCACGTAAGGCACGGAAGTTGTGGTGCCGTGTGTCCTCTACGTACCCAGTCTCGTACAGATGCCTGATGCTAGCAAGAGAGTACATGAAAGCAGTTAGTACTAGCGGGACGATCTCTTTTGTTTTCGCTTCCCGTTCAGACTTTTCTGCCCAAGTACCCTTTAGCTTTTCGTAGTGTGCTTTGAGGATCTCTGGTCCAAGCTCTGGGCCGTCACCGTACTCGTCGAACACGGCTCGGCTAGTGCTGGGCAAAGTCGACACCCCCTAACTTGAAAGGATTGTCGTCTATCTGGTCACACAGGTGGCAGTACAGAACCTCTGCGGCTTCCGGGTCCCAGTTGACAAGTTCCTCAAGGGTTGCGAGGGGCAGTCCATTCGTTGCTAGGCACTGCACTGCCTCGTAGTCTGATGCTGACAAGTCCTTGAACGCTGCCAGTATTGGGTCGTCTGCATCAAGAGCCATCATGTCTCTGTCGTTCTCGTCAAGATGCGATGAGTCGTTGTACTGCTTCCTGTCGTTCTCCCGCCACAGCTTCTCGTGCTCATCAGCATCTGCTTGAGCCTGTTCATCAATCTCCTGAACGTGGCTCGTGTACTTGTTAGTGGACTTGTAGTAATCATCGAGGTAGGGGTTGCTTTCCTGGTGACCACTAGAGACGCCAACTCCTGTGGTAGTTGTGCCTCGGAAGTTCAACCAGTTGTTGGAGGCTGACGTCACCTTCTTAGGCTTGCCCGTGTACCGGCTGTAGCTGGTGTAGCTGTAGTTGCTGTACCAGTGCTTGTCTGGTGCTCGGTGTCCTAGATCTGAGTTCCAGATAGTGTGCTCGCCTGTTGATTTGAGGAACACCATCTTGTTTCCGTTGCCAAGGAACTGCTCGCCAAGAAACGAACTGCCATGATTCCAAGGGAAGTTGCAGTCACCCTCACACATTGGACGAAGCACCTGTGTTACGAAGTGCCATGTGTCGGACATCTTCTTGTTGATGTTGAGTTCTATGTCAAGTATGCCGTTGTGAATAACACACAAGTCTTCGGTAACTGCAAACGGATGACAGTTCTTGTCGTTGATCTCACCGCTTGTCCTGATCCTGAAGTGTACTAAAGCAGGGTATGCTCGGTACCTCTGGAACTTCTTCTTGAAATTATTGAACGACGT
>Ga0098043_1000008_pt1 | contig 61272 bp, 86 predicted proteins | sample 9B_taG_FD_92581 | JGI IMG/M metagenome (GOLD analysis project Ga0098043, IMG submission 92581) | Marine viral communities from the Subarctic Pacific Ocean - 9B_ETSP_OMZ_AT15188_CsCl metaG | ecosystem: Environmental > Aquatic > Marine > Oceanic | place: Subarctic Pacific Ocean | collected 2015-01-10 | reverse complement strand
CACTTCTTGAAGGCGGTGTGGCTTTCGTCGATGAAATAGACAAAGCAGACCCCGCAGTCCTCGTTTTATTGAACGGCGTGCTTGCATCGCGAACCATCATCAATCCCGCCACCGGCGAAGTCCTGAAAGTGCATGATGAAGCCGTCATTATCGCCGCAGGTAATACCGGCGGTCATTCGATGGGCGGCGCTTACAAAGCGGCGCAGATTCAAGACGCGTCGCTTCTTGACCGATTCGCCGCAACCGTCGTGAAGTTCGGATTTTCCGCACGCATTGCGGCTTCAATATGTGGCCTCAGTCATTCGATGGCCGAACCTGAAAACAGCCCACGCGGTGAACCTGCGCAGATGTCTGAGGTTCTCAAATCCTATACCGAATTGCGCCAAATTGTAGTGGGTCAAACCACCGTTCAATTTAGCAATCGGGCGCTTCTTCATGCGTCGATTTTGGCAAAAGACGGTTGGACTCTGAACGCGATTATTGGTCGATGGGTTGAACCGCTTGACTCTGAACTACGCAGAGAGGTTTTGAACCACTTCGGAATGATAGACGGCGAGGCTCTTTCAATGGTTCCGCAAGGAATCTTTGAGCCTGAATCCGTAGATATTGCGGGAGGCGCTTAAGCGTAAACTGCGCAGACATATGACGGCCAGTTTATACTTGCCTGATGTTACGCAGTCAAACGAATAGGAGGTGAAAAAGTGAATCCAAATAATCAACCAACGAAAGCGAAAAAGCGACTTGAGAACCGATATGTCGATTCTCAAAAGTGCGAGTATGGCACTGCGACTCTTGGAGGTCATAAGTGCGTGGTTTCGATTGCTCCGAGTCATGGCGCAGTCATCCGTTCACTACATGGCGGCTCTAAGATTTCAGGCGGCGAACCGCATGATATCAGACCGCCCCGTGAGTCATTTCATGGGCGCAGTGCAACGAAAGAACAGGTTTACGCAGAGGGTTTGAAAGGCGCAAGTCATCAACCTGATGCCGACGCAGTTTCAAAGCACGCAAAGCGATTTGATGCCATTAAATCACTCGTTACAAAGTCCGTGAAAATTGTCAGAAAAACTGAGGACTTCGCCGGTAAAGTCGTAGGACTTGACATCGGCGCAGCATTGCGTGGTGATGCGTTTATACGAAACAAAAAGCGACGGCGCACTCAATCCGAATGCGTCGCCATATTTGTTCCCGTCAATGCGGTTGGCTCAGTCGATGCCCGAATATGTCAAATCCGTAGCAGTGCGGCGTTGGCATGTGCGCAAATCCTTGAAGACTCAGGCCAACCCGTTGAAGTCTATGGGCTTGCGTGGTCTTGCGGTGTGTCAAACGGTTATGACGGTCTAAGCGTGGTTAAGGTCAAGGGTTCAAACGAACCGTTCAACCTCGGTCAAGCGGCTTCGGCTTTGTCTGCGTGGTCTTGGCGTTCTCTGATTTTCGGGTTCCGTGAACTCGGATTCGCAAACGCTCTTGGCATCAGAATGCACGACGGCGGCGGTAAAAGTCAAGTTCCTACTAAGCGCATGTGTGCCGAACTTGCCGAGTTGCTCGGATGTCAAAAGTTCGCCGCAGTGTCCCATATTCCTCAAGGGGGAACTCGTTGGAACACTCGCAATGCGAACCGTGAAGTCGAGCAATGCACTAAGGCCCTAATCGACGCACTGAAAGGCATTATGACTAATGATGATGCTTTCTCAGGTCTGAACTACGGGAGAGATTGAGAGTCATTGAAAACGGTGGACTGCAATACATTTGAACAACTTTAGAAAGTCAAAAAGGAGGTGCGAAAAAGTAGGGAAAGGATAGATTGAGAGATGTGGCCCCGTGTTTCTCAAATCCAAAACATTGCGCAACGGGGCATTTTTTCATGCCGATTGGCTCGCAGTGTAGCGTTTAGCCACTGCATTCTTGCCTCGGTGATTCTACGCAGAAGTGGCCGATAGGCTCGCAGTCAAGCGTTTTTGCCGCCGTCGCCGTCGATTTGCCGGTGGATTCTGCGCCGTTCTGTTTTTTCGGTCTGAAATCTGAAATCTGAAATCTGAAATCTGAAACGACTCCGCAGTTTTCAATGCGTGGATTCTGCGCTCTACCGTTTTTGCGGAGAATGAAAATCCCACCTAAATGCGCCCGAAAATAACACAGAAATCTTTTGCCCTTTTTCGCATGTGCCTTGCGTGCGTGCGTTATGTGCGCTCTTTATTTTTTTCTCGCATGACCTGCGGATATGGCTTTTCGGGCCAAAATTGGGGGTTTTGGTGGGTTCATTTGATAAGGTGTCTCCTCTTCGCTTAGGTTGATGAGAACGAAAACTCAGATGATAGACAAGGCGAAAAGAGCGATTGAACGGGGAACGGTATTCACATACCTATCTTCGCATATGTTGGGGGTTCCGGTCGAGAGATTGCACCGTTTCACGGTTCAAGGGTTTCAAACAAACGGCCTTCAACCAATCATCTATCTACGCAACTGCGCAACCGGCGAAGAGTTTGTCGAGTTCCTGAAAGAGTTCTGCTCTCGATTTATCGAGGTGGGCGCATGAGTTGGGGGCCGCAAATCCACAGAGTTGCAGAACTTTGCGTTTGTCGCACAGGCGCAAAGGAGCAGTTTTACACCCTTTACATCGAGGTTCAACGCACACGCATGACTGCGCCGAAAGGCGTTTCATTCTCGTCATGGTTTGTTCAGAACCTTGCGCATAAGAAAGAAGAGGCACTTGCTAAAGCAGAAGAGATTGGCACAGAATTAGAGGCAATGGGCCACTACGATGAACTTGAAATGACTTTTCACGAAGAACCACGCCCGATATACACGCGCTATGTCGCCTTTGGCGACATTGAAATGAAAATGTCAAAATCACGCAAAGTTTGGTGGGGTAACACCAACGAAGAGTTTTGGGATGCGTGGAGAGCAGACAAGGCCGCAGTTAAGGCCGCAGGTTACTGGGTCAAGCGCAACGAAGACGGCAAATGGCTTTTGTTCCGCAGAGTCGAAGCCGATGAAATCGAATGGAGACATGAATGATGACTGCGTGGCCTTGCTACCGATGCGGTGAAATCGCAGACCTGAACGGCCCACACGCCGAAGGTTTGCCTGTATGCGCACATTGCGCACCTGATGCGCAACCTCCGGCTCTCAGTATCGAACTCGTTCCCGCTACTTCATGGGGCGACAATCTGCGCTCCATCCTCACGGGTAGCCAGTGGGATAAATTGCGGAAACAATGCTACGCAGAAGCGGAGCATGTCTGCGAGGTTTGCGGCGATTCAGGTTTGAATCAAGGGCGCAGACACGCAGTAGAGGCGCATGAGGTTTGGATTTATGACGACCTCGCACACACGCAAACGCTTGACCGCATAGTTTCCCTCTGCCCTCGATGCCATCAGGCCAAGCACTACGGGCGGCAAACCACTTTGGGCGAAGGCGCAAAATGGCGCACGCTCAGACACATAGCGCAGGTGAACGGTTGGACTATCGAAGACGCAGAACGCTATGGCAAACTCGCACTCCTTGCGCACTCAATGCGCTCCCGCTACACATGGCGAGTGAACATCGACAAACTCCCCCAACTTTACGGAATCAATATATAGGCGGGGGCCATAGGACAAACAAGAACGGAGACAGAAACATGACCGAACTAATAACGAAAAACGATGAATTATACCTCAAAGCATGGGGCGAAGAGCATAAGGTTTTGAAGGCGTGGGAGTCCTTTCACGGGTGGTATTGGTTTGCCACCGAATTGAACGACGACGGCATCCACTTTGGATTTGTTCAGGGAACCTTTGAAGAATGGGGCTACTTCAGTGAATCAGAAATTATGGCTATATCCACACCTGCGCAAAGAGGCTCATTCCCTATGGCGTGGCCTATCAAGGATTGCGACCTCCCGCACAGTGGGCGCAGAGGTGGTGCCTGATGAACGCAAGCGATAGACGCAAACTGGCACATTGGCTCGGAGAAGCGCAAAAGGCTCTGTCTGTTCTTGAAGACCTACGCAGTGCGATTTTTGAAATGGCCGAAGAAGAAGAGGAAAAGTATGACAATTTGGCGGAGCGTGGTCTTGACGGTTCACTGATGGCGTATAAAATCCAAGATGCTCAAACGGCGCTTGAAGAAGGCGCATCGGGCGTTGATGAGGCGCACAGTGCGCTTGAAATGGCAATCACTGAACTTGAGGGGGTGGGCGAATGAACAACGACGAGTTCGCACATATACACGGCTACGGCGCAGACCCTTTCGGCAACGCAAGAGGTTTTGCCGACGGTTCAGGCGCAGTGGATATGGGCGCAGGTAATTACGCATTCCCGCAAGATTACGACACGGTTCGATTGCCTGATGATTTGGGCGGGGCGTGGGTCTGCGTGGTTAAGTCGCAGATGATGCGCTTACCTGATGGGCGCATTGGTCGCTATCTACATTTACTACATCCTGAAATTGACTGCATCGAGATGCGGGATGGTTCAGGGGCGCTATGGGTGCGCAAGCCAAAGGCGGAGAAACCTCACACTTGTATGGACTCACTCGTTTTAGAATGCGAGGCTTGCGCAGAAGAAGGAGGCGAAGAAGAATGAAAAAAGGAAAGAAAATAGGAATAGGAAAAATACCCGAAGCAATGACAGAAGAAGAATGCCACGCAGCCAAATGGCCCGTTTGGGTTGTATCGGGCGACGGCGTAGTGCGTTCTTTCACTCATGAATCGACTGCAAGAGATTATGCGCACCAGTTGAGTTTGCGCAAGGTTTCGCACAGCATCTTACGCCAAGCCAAACTTGGCGCAACATTTGAAAAACTTGACCCCGACGCAGACGGCGAAGGCATCATGCGCACATGGGAAAAGGAGGACTTTGTTATGGCTTTCGCATTTGGATGGGTGGTCGGATGAGCGTAGTCGGAATGCTTCACATTCAATGCGGCAGTAAACTCTGCGACTACTCGGTTTTCTGCGTAGATGCGGCGCAATACCTGCACGACTTGGCAGAGATTGCCGAATGTCGCAGTGGACTATCATATGAATACCCTAAGCGGTATTGCCCGAACTGCGCCGCAATTGAGAAAGCGAAAGGCGCAAAGACCGAACAAGAGCGTGATGAGGCGAAGGCGCAAACGCGTTCGGCGTTTTTGAGGAGGTGGGCGAAACAATGAGCAACCACGACCACGCAGAAACAGCACTTCGATTCCTTACGACGCTTTGGTTCGGACACGCACTCGCTACGCATGAAACCGGCGGATATCGTTGGGTTAATTTATGCGCTATCGTTCAATCGGCTTTGGCTCAAGGAACTCCAAAGTCGGAGATACTCAAAGCCCTTGAGAACGGGCTAAAAGCGGCAGATATGCCTAAAGCAATATATACTACGGCCCAAGTAGCCCAACCAACGGAGATGAAACAATGAATATACCGAATGGATATGAAGCATACAAAATGAATTGCACCGCAGGGGATGCTGTCGTTGGCGTTCTTTGCCGCCGACCTGACGGCGGAACCTCAGATTACCGCATGGTGATGAAAAACCCCGCAGTTGATGGCGTATGCCCTGCTTGCGGTCGTGAAATGCGTGAAGTCCAAACCGGAACCTTCACCTGTTCTTCGGGTCATTTGCTTATCGTTATGACGAACATTCAGGCCACACGCAGAAAACTCGGAACCACGCAGAGCAAGCCAAAGGCTCGCAAAGCGGTTATGTTGCCTAAGCGCAAATCACCTGCGTTCCCCGCAATCCGCACACATCAGACTCGCATTGTTGCGCCGGTTGTTTCCGACGCAGAAGAAGACATGACAGACTATGACCTCGATGCCGTGATTGATGCGGCGCTAAAGGAGAGGATGTTTTGAGCGATTTTTCTATGCTTTTCAGAACCGACGCAACTTTTGAACCCGTCGATGACGATTTGAGCCTTGCGCAAATGCAAGGCATGGTTGGCGATTCTCGCGACCCTGATTACACCTCTCTCATCGAATACTGCCCCGTAGTAGAAGGCGCAGAGTTTCCCGCCTATGACCCGATTACCTGCGAACCTCGCATGGCTTGGGTGCGTGATGTTATCGCAGACGAAGAAGGCCGATTGCGTGAAAACACATGCAAACCAAATGTTCTCGCTACTTACGCAGTCTTTCAGTGCGTGCCACCGAAAGCGCCGTTTTGGATTGTTGGTGATGTCATCATCAAATTGCGCATTAAGCCTATGCACACACAGGAGGAATCAGAATGACTGAACAAACGAACCACGCAGTAGCAGTAAACGCCCGAAGTCTCGCAACTCGCGCACACGCAATGGCGCAGATGCAATACCCCGCCTCCGCCGAAGGGATTTCAAATATGCGGCAACTCGCCGCAGATTTAGCGGAACAATCACTTCGCACCAACCGAATCATTCTTGGTTTTCAGAACCAATGCGTAGCCTATCAAGAACGGTTGCGCATAGAAGGCGACTCTATCGCATTCCTGCTCTCCCTGCTCGATGATGAGCAAGAGGCGGCATGGTGTGCGCATATCGGAGGTGAACCCCAATGATGTATATGACAGCAGAAAACAAAGAATGGATGAAGCACGCACTTTTCCTCGGTGAAGACAACATGCACCTTTTCGCAGAGTCCCGTTGGAAATGGATTTCAGAGTGGGAGACTGGTGTATTCTACAAGGCGTATGCGCGCTTTGGCGGAGTCGGGCGATACGAAAACGACGAAGCACTCAATTGCGCAATCGAATACGCACAGCAAAAAATCGAATCGTGCTTTGAAATGTTGCATGAAGTAATCACTGCTTCAATTATTTAGGATAAATATATATGTGGCGACACTATCGGAACAAATACAGGAGACTGAAAACATGAGAATAGAAGTAATTCACGCAAACGCCGCCAACCACCCAAACTACGATGTAGATGTGAAAAAATGCGGTGGGAAACACGGAGCATCCCTACGCAGATGGGGCGAAGCGAGCAGAAACATTTGGTTCTGCCAACACTGCGGCCACAGAGTAGAAGTAAAAATACAAGGAGACTGAAAATATGAAAAGCAGACAGAAGCAAGCAAAAAACCGACGATACCGAAGTAAGTTCAAGAAAGCGTGGGCGGCGCAGAAAGCCAAGCACGCAGAACTGATTAAGGCAGGTGAAGAAGAATGAGCGACGCAAACAGAACATGGATTGTAAAACTTGACGGGGCGAGATTCTTTGAATCCGATTCGATTGAAAGGTGCGTATATTTTGTAAACAACTCGCATTATCTGCGTTGGCATCCTGAAGTGCGTGTCTCGATTTCATCGTTTGTAACGGGGGCATCTGAATGAGTGGATGGACTGAGTTAAGCAACGCACTATCCTTTGGTGGTAGAACTGCGCACACTCAAAAGCGAAAGGTCGTCAAAGTATCAAAAGAAGAAAGGGATTCTATGACGCGACAAATGCGACGGCGTGAAATAGAAGAATTGCTTCGCTATCATTCAGATGAGGATAAAGAACGCTTTAACGCAATCAAAGAATCTCTTCGGCTCGGCGCAGGACTTAGAGGCCACGCACTATTTCAAGAAGCCCTGATTCTCTTTGATGATGAAAGGAGGGTGATTGAATGAGCGCAGAATCAGAATACACTTGTTGCATGTGCTACAAGGCAATTGACGCACACACGCATAACGGCGAAGTTTACTGGACTTCGGGCCATAATGCGCAACCGTTGGTTCCTCAAGACACCTCAGACGCAAGCATGGTTGAGCATGGGCGCTGTTGCGACTCATGCAACGGCATAGTCATCCAAGTGCGCATGATGCAAGCCTTCGGACACCATGAAACCGCCGGTATGATTATCGGCATGTTCAGGACTGCGAAGACGCAGACAGACGCAATACTTGCGCACATGAAAGTTCTCTCTGCGCTAATGGCGGTGAGCGAATGAATGAGCGTAGTGCCATCAAGTTTTACGGACTTGTTGTATCGAAAGCCATACCGTTCTCTACGGACACCGGCTTTATTTCAGAAGACGGAGTTTCTCTTTATGCACCTTTACCCGACCATGAAGCACACAGGTTGCACCGCATGAACGCCGAAGCGTGCGCAGTTCTCAAAGAGAACTTCATTGATGCGTGGGAGGTTGCTACGCATTTCAAAATCATGTCATACACATACATGCAAATACGCGATAACGCCGATTTTCTCAAGGCGCAAGGACTTTACTGCGACACGCAGTTTGGGTGGCTCAAGCACCAATTGAGCGAAGGCGGTATGCGGGTCAATAACATATTTAACGCAGAAACGGAAACAGAAAGAGATATGCGCAGAGCCTCATTTTTCATGGAGTTGCTTGTCGGAGTTCATTCAAAGAACCTCGTCGTTGGCTCAAACCGACAGGTGGGCAACACTACTGCGCAAATGATACCTTCACCGATTGTCCCTGAAATACTCCAACCTGCTTTGAAGTGGGCTATGCGCACATTAGGCGGGATAACAACTAATTTTGATTCAAGCGTAGAAGACGCGATACTTAAGTTCGATGAATTATGCGAAGAGAACATGCCAACCGGCCCTGAACCCGACGCAGAGGAAAACGACGACGACCCGACACGGGGGGTATATTGAATGAGGCGCTCATACAAGCCTAAGAGCCTGTTCCGCAAGCGCAAGCGCACTCGATGCCCCCGATGCAACGAACTCGCCAGTAGACGCACTAAAACGGTCGGAAAGACCTTTAGCCGCCATGAAGTGTTTCACTATACATGCAAGAACGAGGAATGTTCTATGATTGCGTTTAAGCCGTCAATCACATGAAGGAGATGAAAAAATGAATCTGTTTATACTTGACGAATCACCAGTTTACGCCGCTATGTCATACTGCGACAAGCATGTGCCGAAACTTATTGTCGAATGCTTTCAGATGCTTGGCTCTGCGCAACGCAGACACGGCGCACAGGATGCCGACATGCCCCTCACATCAAAGGGAACTCCCCTGAAAGGTGGCTACGCAAATCACCCCGCAACGCGTTGGGTCGGCGCAACCAGTGAGAATTATATGTGGACTTGCTATCACGCCGCTATGCTCTGCGAAGAGTATGAGAAGCGGTTCGGAAAAACGCACAGTTGCGCAGACGGCATCGAACACCTATACATGATGTGCGAGCGAATACCCGAAGGCGACCTGACTCCCTTTGCGCAATGTATGCCTGACGAATACAAAGTCGAAGGCGACGCAGTAGCGGCGTATCGCGCTTACTACAAGGGCGAGAAGGCACGCTTCGCAAAATGGGCGCGTGGGCGCACTGCGCCGTATTGGTGGACTGATGACTGGATTTACGGAATCAACTACCCTATCATTTGATATACCGGAAACCTCTAATTAGGTCGAGGAAACACCTATGGCGAGAAAAACAGAATATGTTGCTGTCTTCGGTTGTCTGTGCGAGCAGGGGAACGATGTTGATGGCGACAGGAACAAGAGACAAGCAGATAAAGAGATAGCAGAAGCAATGTTGCATCTGAAAAATAATTCGCATGATGGCGACAACATGCTAATCGCAATACGCAAATACATTTGGGTTGGCGAAGACGGATGGTTTGAATTATGGTCTGATGACAATTATTGGGTTTCACCTGCACTTGCGCTTGCGCAATGCCCCCTATGCAAGCATGACACGCATGAATCATGGGAACCCACCGACGCAGATGAACTCGGCTACCAGTGAAGTTCTTTAGCACGCACGCACACTCATCACCCCTGCGGGGTTGATGTTCCCTTCGGGGTCGCCGCCCTCATCCACGCCTCGGCGTGGGTGGGGGCTTTTTTTAATTTTCTTTTTCGCCGCCGCATTAGTGCGCAGGTTAAAGTGGGCATAGACCCCACGCTTTCATATGCAACCTTTCAGATATTGCGGGGAATGGCTTTTCACATCACCACAGCGAGTTACCGTTGAGCGATTCTGCGGTTGGCGCAGAGGTGGCAAACGCCGGAGGTTTCAACCATTTGCGATTTTGCGTGCCGGAGAACACCGCATCATCATTGACGGCTACAAGAGGATGTGGGAACTCATCGACGCAATACAGCCCGACTTGCCCCGCAGAATGGTGGATGAGGGGATGAAGGGTGGGTTTCTGATAGACGGCCACCCGTCGTTTGCAGAAGACCTCCAATCGTTTTTCCTTGAATGCGCAGACCTGTATGTTTGCTTCAACTTTGAAAATGTGAAAATCGTCGAACCCAACAGCAACCAGTTGTTCACGGGCATGAGCGCATCAGGTGTAAGCACGCAAAAATCACCAGAATTATTTTCACCTGCACCTGTCGGTGGCGTATTCACCTCTGCGCAAATCCAACTCCCGTTCAGGACTGCCGATGGGATTTACTTTCTGCCATCATTGGTGGTCGGTGATTATCCGCATTTGGTGGTTGCGCAAAATCTAAGCGAGGGGGAATCCTTTTCTTTCGACTCACCAAGCCTGATTAGTAGCGTCGTTTGCGACGCAGAGAACATTGACTCAAGACCTCATCGCACACTAAAGCGGGATTCAAGGCAAGGAATTATTTCAGACATTGAGCGCAGACTTTTTGATTTGAACGAGACAACATGGCGACCAAACCCTTGTAGGGAGCGAGAGGCGGGAGTGGGTATGACCTTCGCAGAAAGAGATTCGATAGAGTATGAGCGTGCTGTTCGGTTATTCTTTTCATTGGATTGAAGGAATTAAAAAATAAATAATGCGCATACTGAAAGCCTGATGGAGTTATTCTTTATTGTTTCCTTAGAGATTAGAATTAAAGCGCCGATGAATAGTATAGAATATAATTTAACAAACCATAGTAAAGAATAAAGAATAGCGCAGACTTAAGCGCAGTCCATTGATTTATTTTTTCTTAATTCCTTCAAAGTCAAAAAAAGAATAAGCAGGTTTATACCGACATCGAGTATAGGGTGTAACATGGCATGGAGATTAACGACCACAGGAGAGACAGATTTTATCTTGAGTGATGCGTGCATGGGTGCGACGCACATACTTATTACAAACATGGATGATTCAAGCAATTTGCCTGAGTTGTTGGTCGAACATATTATCAAAGACCGACACGGCGAAACGGGGAAACCGGATGGTTACATTACAAGTAAGCACGCTATGACTGCGCCGCATAGAGTTTTGACCGAGAAGAACAATATGTGGCCGGTTTATCTGCGAGATAACACATTGTATATTTGCGTAGCATCCCCGCCGACCGTATCACCCAAGACCAACAGAAACGAATGGTTGTTCAACTATCCACCTGCACGCGATATTGCTATGCACTTCAAGCACGCAGAACATCTATCCACTTTAACCACATATGCGCTTGATTCTTTATTCAAAGACCCCCCATCAGAACCGAATACAAAATGCACATTTATTCCCGCAGATGACTTCGGAACAGACGATGCTCCGCAGACATTACAGGCAGTTTGGGCGTGGGTATCTCCGCAGGTATTTTCGCTATGCACCGATGAAGCGGAGTCGGGTGCGTTCATCATGCGCAACGAACAACCGAGCAACAGCGAGGCGTTTCCGATTGAACCTGCCGACTTTCAAAATATGTGCGACCTACTAAGAGAGCATGGTTTCTCAATAGTTGAAGGGACAGCAGATAATGCGCAAAGCGTATATATGGGTATGGCATCGGAGGCTTTAGAGCGAATCAACGATTTAGTAGATAGTGCCGAATTAGAAAGACGAAAGGAACGATATTCAGGAGGGATGTTTCAATGACCGATGATATTTTCGACAGAGTGCAGAACTTCTGCGACGACAACCACTTAGTTGATGTTGCCGACAAAGTTCCCGTGTTTCTATGTAGCATCGGCGCACATATGTTTAACGCAGTGAACAAATGTTCAATGTGCGACTTCGACCCCCTTACTGCGCCCGAAGGCTCATTTGTTATCGAAGACTGTCCTTTACGCCATACCGAATATCCGATTTACACCCCCGCATCCCGACTCGCAGATACACGCATTAACATCCTCATCAGGGGGCAGAAAGGTTCGGGTAAAAATGTATTACTCGACTTGTTCTGCGCAGAGAACACTGGTCTTCTATGGAACAATGAGGCTATGGGAGGGGAGGGTTTCAGAACCATGATTGGCGCAAACAGTATTACAGAAGCAGGTATGTTCGGTTCAGTCAATGAAGACGGCGAGATAATGGGTCGCCCTCTCGCACGCGATATGTGCGGGGGTTTCATTTGCTTTGAAGAGTTTTCAAGCATGAGCGACGCAGGGAAAAAAGACCACAGTATCGACATGAAAAATCAACTACTTACTTCTCTCGACAGTGGCCGAGTCAATAAGGCTATGAAGGCAGGATGGGTGAAATACAATACTCGCTTCACTCTATGGGCAGGAACCCAACCGGCCCGTTTTGAGTTGGAGTCCGGTCTTGACCGTCGTTTCTTCATCATCGACATTACAATGACTCCTGAGAAGGAGTTGGCTTACAAAATTGCGCAGAACGCTCAAGCATCCACGCCCCCTGCAAAGCGTGCCGCTTTAGCGACTGAAATGATAGCGTTGCGTAAATGGTTCATTGACCGTCAGAAAAAGACTATGGCTAAAAAACCAAAGGGTGTTGTTTTTGGCGAAGACTTTGAGGAATGGGTTTTGCAGGAGTCGGTGCGCAGTTTTGAAAGCGACTTATTCCGCAGAATGGCTATTGGATATGCTATGATGCAGGGCGAATGGGTCGATAAGGAGTTGTTGATGGTTGATTTAGATGACCGACTGCGTGCCATTCTTGAAGACACACTTAAAATGCGCAGGAATGTAATGGATGAAGACATTCGTTTGATTCGCACTACCTACTGGCATAAGGATGTCCCCCGTTCCGTTCTCGTCAAAGACATAGCACGCCTTGTCTGCGACAACGATTACTCCGCTTCTAAGAGGTGGATAGAAGAACACTTGATAGGTCAAGCGTGGTTCACAGAGTTTATTCCTAAGCGGGATGGCAGGGGGCGCAAAGGCGTAGTCTGCCGTTTCGGGTTTGAGGATGGTGTTATGAATGGTTAAGAAAGTAGTTTATCGGCAGATGATTGCGAACAAGCGCAGTAAATCCAAGACGGGAAAATACGCCGCATTCCTCGATGCGTGCGAGCGATACTTTCTTGAGAATGGCGCAGACAAAGTTTTCAACGGTAAAGACTTAGCCGCCGATGTGCGCACTACAAAGGGTAAAAGACTGTTCGCAGTCCCCCCTTTGCGTAGCGTTGGGCAGATAATGAGCGCAGATAAACAAAAGCGATTTGTCAGGGTCGGAACAGAAGTCGGAATACAAACTTTTGCGTATGTCGGAGATGAAGTAAATGCCGAGTAAGAGAACCCGATTCCTCAGATGGCGCAACAGATGCGTAGAATATATCCTAAAGAACGGCGAAACATTTACCGAAACACTTAGACTTGAGGCAGGTTCTCACGGGAAAAAGCCTTCAAACAATCATAGTGCTTCGCAGATTCTTATGCGTGATGACCGATTCATCGGAGAGTATGAGAGTCAATGCCGAGTAAACATCATCGGTAAATGGGCCGCAAAACAGAAAATATGGAGGCTCGCAGATGAAGAGTAGAAAACAAATACAAGCACGCATTGATGAACTCAGTGCCATGAAGAATACCGTAGAGAGGTTTCATTTGATTGAGTCTTTGCGTTGGGTTATGGAGGACAACAACTGCCCTCTTTGCGCACACCGAGACAGAAAGGATTTGGAGATTCAGGTTTTCAACGGTATTATCACTACTTCATACCTTGAGGCAAAATACAATTGGGAGGCAGGTCTTGTCGAAGAACACTTGTCAGAACATATGCAGTATGACCCCGCAGAAGCGTTGGAGGTAGAGAAGGCTCGCAGTGAAGCGATTACAACTCTCGATATGGCGGAGGATGTATTTTCACGCATAACAAAATGGCTCGATGAATGGGAGGCGAAGAAAGACGCAGAAGGTATTGATGGCGAATGGTTATCTACTGCTACCCGACTTGTTGCGCAAGCCAACACATCGGTTAAATTGATTGGCACATTGAAGAAAGAGATTGGCGTTGATTCGCAAATCCTTCTTGCGCAACAGCAAGTCAATGGCGTGATGGGCATTCTCGTTGATGTTCTGCGCAACGAACCTAAACTTCTCAACGATATGCAGTTGCGCCTCGGCGCTATGCAAACTCCCGCTACTGTCATTGATGACGGCGAATGGGAGGTTCTTTGATGGTTGCGCACCCGCTAAACAAGAAACTGCGCCAGTGCCAAAACTGCGGCCATATTGCCGAAGCACGCTACGCTTCTCATAAAATCTATCAACCTGCTCTACGCAGAATGGTTTACTGTGGATATATGAGGGTGGTTCGGGATGAATGAAGGCGAGCCTATCAAATGGCGTGCGCATTTCAATCAGTTGATTGCCCGACCTATCCCCGAATCCGAGTTCCCTGAAATCGTCAAAAGAATGTTCGATGACGGACTTATTGCAGTTTTGACTCTCGATGGGTTGAGGTGGTTTAGTGGCCGTTATCGGGTTTCTGCTAAGGTGGTTCGCGATATGTGGGGCTTAAGTGAGCATCAGTTTAAGAGGTTCAACCGTTGGGTTTATAAGAACGATAGTTTTATGTCAATTATACAGGGAGATGAAGAGATATGACCGGAGAAAGCCGATATGAAATGAAGTTTTATTCACTGAAGGATAACCAAATAATTGAGCAATCAATAAACGCAACTACTGAGGGTTTTGTCTCCTTTTTGACTGGTTACTTGAGTTCTTGCAACGATATGCTCGTTGGGTTTACTAAGCGTAGTCTGAATCAGGACTCGTTGATAAACGACAAAATAAGAATGTTGAAGAATGAAATTGCAAGGATGGAGCAATACTTGAGCGAAGAAATACTTCAAGAGATGGCGCTAAATGATGCGGGGTTGAATTAAATGCGCAAGTGGGAGGTAGCCGCCAACATGACAAGCGTTGTATTCTGCGACGATGACGGAGAAGCGAACTTTGTCGAGCATTTTTTTGAAGGCATGTATTTGGAGTTTGGTTTAACCGGCGAAGAAGTCGGCACAGGCTATTACAGAGCAACCATGCCAAACGGTGTTCCGATAATCATTTTCTATGACGACTGGCGCAAAACTAATTTGAAGGTGAAAGCATGAGTAAAGCATATCGAAAACACGCAGTCGCTAAAGCGGTTGAGACATGGGATATTTCAGAATGGTTTAGCGCAGATTCTATTTTGCCGAAAGCGCATGACGCTCTCCCGCAGAGTCATATGTCTATCAATGTGTATGCAGTCGCTAAAGCATTAACAGTTCTTGAATCGAAGGGTGTTTTGACTTCACGCAAAAGCGGCGGAGTAAAAGAGTATTCTCGCATAGAAGGTGTTTGGGATGGGCGTTCTCATTTTCACGCATGATGCCGACAAGTATCGAGTCGGAGATTATGTCGAAGGCTCTGAGGTTGTTTGCGCACCCAATGTCGAAGGATTGACAGTGATAGTTCATAAGAAAAATCCGACGGCAAAAGAATGTCTCGATTGGTTGCCTCACATCTCATACCGAATGGTTTGGGTTTGCGCAAAGCCGCCGAAAATCAAGAAGAATGATTCAGTGATAATCGACGGTCGCTTTGAACAATCAGATTACACACGCAGTATCGACGCAACAATGCGTTGGCGAGATAGGTCGAAAGCAAAAGAAGAATGTGAGAAAGTCCCTATTCCCCTGATGCTCTCCTTTCTGCGTGAAAACAACGAAGACATTGAACTTTGGCGCACACTCGCAAAATCATTTACTCATGTCCCTGAATCGTTTCAACAGAACCTAATTGCCTTTGCGCATAAACCAGTTCGCAGAATGGCGTGGCCCAAGAAGAAGAGAAGTGATGAAATAATCCTCCCTTTAGGTGTGCGCAGTAGTGATTTGTATTGGCAAAGGATAATCGAGAATAGTCGAGAAGCGGCAAATGATTTGCGCATAACGGAAAAGGATGCTTTGCCCAAAGGTGTGAAAAAGCGTGTGCAGAAAAAAATAGAGGATTGGTTGTAATGTATTATCAACAGTGCATGATACTGCAAGTAATAATTTTCATACTCATCTTCTTTCTGCGCTTTACTTTAGCAGTTCTGTTTCATGTTGGCAATGAACCTTCTTTCAAGTCAAAGGGCGAAAGTGCGCAAGGCGTGCCGTCTTATGTGTGGTTTAATTTGAGCGAGGATTAAAATAACAACGATACTTAGCGCGTAATGTGGCGAAGAATAACGGAAAGGTTCGCCGTTTAATTGCGCAGATTCTATTTTCAGAAGGGCCTATGACAAGAGCAAGAGTTTGCGAGCGATTACATGAGTTGGGTATGTTCCGAGAAGTGCCGAGCGAATCAAGTCTTGCGGCACTGATTAGCAAAAATACGCAGGTTGTATCAGTCGGCCACACTAAAATAGAACTCAGTAATGGCGCAAGAGTCAATAACATGGTCTTCGATGTCGATAGAGAATTAGTAAAAGAGGAACGGGATTTGATGCTCACTCGCCCATACTCAAGCATGACGACCGTTGAAAGAAAGTGTGCGGTTCGATGCCCTGAATGCCGTCAAATGAGGATAATAGAAGACAAGTTCGGCTCTTGCCTTATATGTGTCCGGCGTGCGGTTTAATAGGGGATGGGTCGAAGCGTAGACCATGAAGCAATTACTTCACATAGGTTCTAAAGAATACGATTACAAGAACCCCTCGTATGCGTGCGGCGAACCCATGACTCATAATCCTAATATGACAGACGCAGATGCTATGGCTCTGCGCAAATGCCCGAAGTGTTTCCCCAATGGATTCACTGCGAAGGTTGATGCTTCACGCAATTTTGTTGAAGAGGAACCAACCAAGAAGTCTAAGGTTGTAGAAGGTTTGCGTGAAAGAGGAATAGGAGGTTGGCTCTGATGGTCGCCGGACAAGAACCGAATGCCGTTTACGCATATGAGAACAATACAGGCGTTTATGATATTCTGCGCCAAAAGGTGCCAATACAAATAGCACTTGACTGGCTCATAGAATACATCAGAAAATGGCCCGAAGAAGACATTTACACTTATTTGGCAGAAGAAGTTTACAAGGATGAAGAACCTATATTGGAGGAATTATCAGATGAATACTGAAAAAGAATACAAATTGAAAAGCAGATACGCCGTAACACAGATGTTTGAAGGACTACGCTATATCAGAAACAGAATCAACGCGAATGACTTCATGGAGTTATTTTTCCCCGATGAACCGTTTGACGATTATCATGTGAAGAAGTGGGAGATGTTTAGAGATGACCCCTGCGGCTTTTGGTGCTATTGCGACTTCGACAACAGGAAAATACTTGAGGAACTTGTTTCCGATATGATTGAAAATTACATGGGGCAGAAAAATGGTTGAAATATCAGAAGAACAGCGTTTAGCAATAATTGAGGGTATTCAGACTCTCACTGAAATAAGCAACAAGTATAATGATTCAGTTGCGTTGGCATTCGACGCAATAGAGATTATCAAGCGAATGGATAGAATAGACCTCGCTGTAATTCTTCTTGACCGACTAAACAAAATAATAGGGGTTGCGCAGGAATGACACTTGTAATAGGTATTGCGGGGCGTATGCGCACTGGCAAATCAAGTCTCGCAGAATACCTTGAGCATTACCTTGAGCAGACGCATACAACAATGACATTCTCATTTGCAGAAGCAGTCCGTCAAGAAGCGGCAATGGCCCTTTGGCAACATCATGGTTATGCCGAAGCGCGATATATGTTGTCTCGGCATGAGTCCGAACATAAAGAATCAGTGCGCCCACTTCTACAAGCATTGGGTCAAGCAAAGCGCCAAATGGTTGATGATGATTATTGGATTGTTGAAATGAAAAATGCCATTCACCGACAACGGGAAACATCAATCGCTATCATAGATGATGTGCGCCATCATAACGAAGCAGACTTCTGCATCGAAAACGGCATACTAATTCGATTGCGTGCGCCGGAAAGAACACTGATTGAGAGAGGCGCAAATCCCGAAAGACTTGCGCATTACTCGGAAAACGCCATGCAATACCCATCCCCGCAAGAATTGCACGCACCACACAGAGTCTTGACCCTCGATACTGCGGGTCTTTCACCGAAGGGCATGTTCAAAGCATTGCGCCCTTTTATCGACGAATTGATTGAAGGTGAGTTTGAATGAGTCGCATTCTGCGCCAATGCAAAAAGTGCGGTATGCGCAGAAAGCCGGTGATGATAATTTCATGGACTTTTATGGATATGGATATGGGCGACGCAGTTCTATGTAGAGCCTGTTCGCTTGAAGTTTTGAGATGGAGGGATTTTGAATGATTCACCAATTAGTCAAATGGTTTTTGCGCAGAAAAAATGTCGCAATATGCCATCTATGCCATGAACCTACATTGAATATGATGGGCGACAAACTGACTTGTTACGGTTGCGAGCATGAAGTCATGGGCTATGAACATGAACATGATGCCCGAATGTGGCAACTTTACGGAGAGGATTGTCGATGAGCAGTATTTGGTGGGAAAAGCACCGGCCTTCGGGTCTGAAAGGGTTTGTCGGTCAAGAGCATTTAATGGGCGAGATGAAGAAAATTGCCTATGAGAATGCGCCAATGCAACATTTCATATTCAACTCCGTAGAAGCCGGAACTGGCAAAACAACCCTTGCGTATATTCTCGCTCGGATGAAAGGTTTTGAAGTTGCGCACTTCAACGCTTCATCAAAGCGAACAAGAGGAATTGAGTTCATCGAAGACGACATCATACCTCTTGCGCAAAGCGGCTTAAACGAACTGATTATACTTCTCGATGAAGCAGACCAATTGACTCCTGCGGCGCAAAGCGCACTAAAGGGTGTCATAGAGGGCGCATCATGCTTTTTCATCCTCACATGCAACGACTTGAGCAAAGTTTCTCGTTGGCTCCAATCCCGATGTCAAGTGCGCACTTTCAACAAACACACGCAAACGGACATAATCAAGGTGATGAACAAAATACTTTTCTCTGAGGGTTTGAGCGTAGATGAAGAAAACCTCAAGACAATAGCAAATTGTCATGACGGAGATTTGCGCAATAGTATAGGCGCACTTCAGGCATATTCAACTCTCGACCACGCAGAAGGATTAAACTTCTTACTGCGCATGAATGAAGGTTTTGATGCTCGACGCTTTCTGCGCTTAACCTCAAAAGAAAAGAGTATCTCCGACGCAGTTAAACTGGTGGGAGATATGAACATTAGAAAGTTAATCCGTAGTGTTTTTGACTACGCAGTTTCAAGCAATGCTAAACCTGAAATGATTCGCTCAGTGATAGAGTCATGCGTGGTTTCCGAGAGAGACATGGTTAATGGCGTAGATGAGAAAATAGTCCTATATGATTTTGCGAGAATGCTCTCATTGGGCTAAAATCGTTGGGTTTATATGGATAACAGGATAAGGACATAATACAACGGAAGTGAAACACTATGATTGAACAGAAAATTATTGATAGAGTCGCAAAGAACATCGGATGCCCCGTTGAGCAATTGCTCGCAAAGCACGCTACGGTTCTTTCGGCCAACCAAGCAAACCTTGAGGCTACGGGCCTCGGACAAGAAGACATTGACATGAAGTGCCTAAGAATGGCGGCGGCAGAATTGCGTGTAGTAAGCGCACGCCTCGCTAAATCAGGATGCGAAGCAATCGAAGGCATGTTTATCAGTGTGCCTCGCGTTAAAGACTTCGCTAAAGGCCAATATGAGCGTATGAAAACGAACCTCATGGGCCTCGATGAAGAAGCACGCACAGGTCTTGTTGCGCAAGGCGCAATCGCACTATTCTTGAATGATGATGTGAACGGCGGTTTCCGTTATATCCATAACCCGACTCTTGAATTGCGGCAAGACTTCGCCGCAGAATCCGAGGAAAAGCACGCAGATGCTTTGCCAAAGGCGGCTATGGATATCAACGACGGAACGGGACACTTTGTTCTTATTGCCGACAAATCCTCTCCCACATGGCCCAACGGCGGCGCAAACTTTCGATACGGTCGCTACAAGCAACAATCGGAGCCAATGCGAGACTGCTTATTTTTGGGTCGAACAAAGGACAATCAAACAGTCCGACCAATCAAGGTGCGCTTCAACGGTGAAGACTCATACACAGACCACCCCACATATGTAACCGGAACAATCCCTGCCAAAATGGGTCGTGATGGCAAAACTGCTTATGCGAAGAAGGGAGTTTCTGTTTTCAATGCCGATGAATCCCTCATCAGTCTCTTTGATTCCCCTCCTTTGGACTCAGAAGGTAATGGGCTTTTGCCTGAACATGGCGTAACTCCTCTTTCCGGTTTGGGCGACCTTGAAGGTTGGCTCACTTCTCTCTCTGATAAAGAAAAGTGGGATGCTCTCTGCGCACTACCTCTTGAGGTTGCGCACATTGACCCAAGAGAAAAGGGTGGCTACATCATTACTCTCGCAGACCTTGACATCACTTCACCTATTCCTCCGATTGACCTTTGGGTTTCTAAAGAAGAAGAGTCGAAAGTGGACTTCTCGGTTGGTTCTATTGTCGTCGCAGTCGGCGGCGGTTGGATTGACAAGAACGACGGTATGCCTCGCATGGGTGTCTCCGGTTGGTGGGTCATGGATGCAATCGAAGGTGTCGCCCAAGAAGAAGTAGTTCTCGATGAATCGGCGGCAGAAGAAAGTGGATGGTGAAATTGATGGCAAACGCATGGGCAAAGGCAAAAACTACGCAGAAAGAAACTCAGACGGACAAACCGCCAATGCGTGATATGAAAGCGCATTACGCAGAATTGTTTGCTAAGAAGCGTTCACGCACGCAAAGCATCAGAATGGCTCTCGTCGGAAAGGAAAACACGGCAAAGACCGGATTAGCAGTCTCTATTGCTCGCCAACACATCGGCGCAGAAAAGGGTATTGTCATATTCGATGTCGATAACTCCGCAGTTCAAACAGTAGCGGCAAACTACGCAGACGATGAGAACATAACAATCATCCCCCTCTATGATGAACTGGATGATACTATTTTCAACGCAGACAACTCAACAAACTACACTGCCCTCGTTGATAAAATGACCTATTTCATCAACATCGTTGCGCAGAAGTGCAGGGATGGCGAAGTCGGCGCAGTTATCATGGATGGCATGTCTTCATTCCTCAAGTGGTGCGAGTTCGCAATGACCGATGTTCTATTGAACCGTTCTAATAATCCCGTCAATGTTGATGACGGAGACAAGTTTAATCAGGCCGAATGGCGCATCCGTAACAAACTGTTCAAGGATGTAGTCAATCGGGCGCACCAACTACCTGTTGATGCTGTATTTTACAACTTTCACTTGAAGGACAAGAAGCAATTTGCAGACCTCGGAAACGGGCAAAAGGGACTTATGAAAATCGGTGAAGAACCGGAATGGGATAAGGGAACTATGCGCTTGTTTTCACAGCAACTATGGATGACTCGATACACCAAGAAAGGCGACCTCGCCGCAGGTGTGAAGGCAGACAAGGCTCTCAAAGACAACGAATGGCAAATTAGAGCCTCAATCGAAGAGATGAAGGGCTTCAACATGGAGCATCTCGGTAAAGACTACACCGTTTTGACCGTAGCCGACGGCGCAGTTGATTGGGTCGGATTACCTTTCCTGACATGGGGTTGAGCGATTGCACCCTAAGAAGCGTGTGAAGCGCGTTTTTATGCAAAGTAAGACGGCAGGTAAAATACACTACGCCGTTGAAGTGGCGAAAGAGGGTAAACTTTCATACATACTATGTCGGGGTTTCCCGTCAATCGGCAATCACACCCATGCGCATTCTGCCGACGATGGTTCAGAATGTGCGCAATGCCTCCGTGTATTGAAAAAGACGCTAAGGCAGAACGGCGACAGGTTTATATTGATTAAGGATGGAGGGGTAAAGCATGATGAAAATTGATGTATCGGACTTAACCTCTATGCTAAAAATGACCCGCCGCATGAACAATGTAGGCGGTAAACTCCTTGAGCAAGTAAAGGGCGCAGTAATAGTTTACGATGGCGCAAAAAATGTTGCTCAGACGACAAACATAGTGCGTGATGGCAAAACAAGTATTGCGCAAATGTCTTGCAACCTTTCGGACAAGAATGAAGAAAGCGGCAGGTTGGTTATTGCCGATATTGCGCAAACTCTCGATGCCCTGAAAAAACACAGTGGCGTAGTATCGTTGAGCAATGCTAACGGCAAATTGCTTATCGTTTCGACTAAGCGCAGAACTGCGATTGTAAGCGACGAGCGAGCGAAGGCATTCCCGCACACCAAGAAAACGCTTATGCAGTGGTCTGAGGATAGCATAGAACGATGGGCTATATCTATGGGTAAAATCCATGAAGGAATATACACCGTCAAGGGAACAGATGAATTGAAACCTGTATTTTCTGCCGATGTTGATGTCGGGGAATTGTTGTCTGCTTTAGACTGCGGGAATATGAACGGTCAAAAAGTGAGCGAATATACTTTTCACGCTCTCGATACAAGTTTATCCGTAACAGTCGGCGCAGAACTCAAGGGCCAAACCACATCCGATTTATCAACCAAGTTTCATGTCTCTAAGCGAAGCGCGATAACGACAGTATCGGGTGGTTTAGAGCATGTATTGCGCAGTAGTAAATCAAAGACTGTTCGACTGACGCTATTTGACTTCACGCAATACGGCGCAGGAATCGCTTTGTCATTAGTCTGTAACGACTTTGCGCTGTTTCAAAGAGAGGTTGTTTGATGCCGTTAATAGACCTCTCAACTGTCTATTCTAAAAAATCTGTAAAGTGGTTGCATAATTTGCATAATTCACATTTCAAAAACCTGTCAATAGCGGAGACTGAGTATGTTCTCAGTCAAATGGGCGAGGTGATGTCTTTGCGCAAACTTGGCAGAAAAATAGGTTTGATGGCTACAATCATTTACGAGTTTGAAATCGGTGAAGAGTTTAGCGCAGAAAAACTAAATCAAACGGCACGCAAATACATTTGCGATAAAATGTCCCTGACAAACGATAGCGTAGGTGCTATTCTGCGCCTATTCAAAAAGTGGGGCGTAGTCCATCGAGAGCCGAAACTGATTGGCGGTCGAGTGATATACATAAGGATGAGATAAAATGAAAATAAACTTTAAATGCTTAAATTGCGAAAATATGATTAACATTGAATTGGGCGAGAAAGGTAGCGGCGCTCAGGTTTCCTGTAATTACAATGGATGCGGGGCGATTATGCGCATTGACGCAGAATTAACTCCCGCAGAAAGAGATGAGAGATACAGGGATGCCGACTGGCTCGCACTTAACTACGGGAAAATGGGGCGCAGTATGGCGAACATAGCCAAAGAATGTAGAGTGTCGCCTATGACAATCCAACACTGGTTGCAGACCCACGCAATAGAAACACGCAGTCGCGGTCGCCGCAAGAAAGTGGTCTGAATGTGCGCAAAACCCTTATTTGTCGATTACATATTGACGCACGAAGACTTAGAAACCATTTGGGGTGCAGATTTACCCCTCGCTTCTGAAAAGGGTTATCCTGATTTTTTCGATAACATGGTCTATTGGCTTCTTTGGGCCGACCAAGAACCTATTGCATATACCGCTTCTTTGACGACGCATTATGACGGCAAGAGAAAGTTTGCGTTTGTTGGCAATACCTATGTGCGCAAAGAATGGCGCAGTAAAGGTTTACACTCGTTTCTTTTGAATGAGCGCAACTCTGCGGCGCACATGAAAGACATTGACAAAATTACTATTCTGAATCCGATTGAAGGAGTCGAAACTACGCAATTAGAAAGGGTCGTTTCAACTTTAGGCTATAACAGAATAGATTCTTATTGTCAAGTCGAGGACATTATGCCTCGGCGGGTTTATATGAGCATCGAACAAAGAAACATATGGAGGCTTGACAGTGATTATCGAGAGGATGAAGAAGAATAGCGTTTTGATACGATACAGGGACATAGACGGAAAAAGACAACAGAGGACTGTCTCATCGAAACCTTTCTGTTACACCGAAGAGTCAAGCATAGGAAAATTACAACAACCGTTCACCATCCTCCCCTCAAAACAAGAGGTTGGGCTTTACGGCGAAAAGTTGCGCAGAATCGAGTTTGACAATACAGATGATTTGCGTAATGCGTCAAAGAAAGTTCGCACATGGGAGGCAAACATTGCGCACACCAACAGAGTTCTCGTTGAAAACCGTGTCAATATCCCTATGTATGAACACCGGACATGGTTCTTCGATATGGAGTGGATGATGGACTCAGGACAAATCACTATCATAGTCATTCAGGATTCAGTAGATGGGGAGTATGTTTTATTCACGCACCCCGACTATGAGGCAGGTTACTATGATATGATGCCTTGCGCAAATCACCCCGAAGGACATTCATACATATGGTCGGGCAAAAGAGACTTCAAGTGTTTCAACAGCGAAAAGGAATTGTTGCAGGACTTTGCTCGACTTATGCGCAAATGCGACCCCGACATCCTGACGGGATGGAATGTAGTCAATGCCGATTGCCAACAATTATTCAAGCGGTTCAAGGCAACAGGTCTTGACATACGCACATTATCTCCTCTGCGCAAAGTGCGTTATGACTTCGGGGAATGGGCGCAACCGATTGCGGGTTACAACACCATAGACTTGATGATTGCTTTTAAGCAGTTATGGTCTTTGAAAAACGGCCAACTGCCCTCGATGGGTTTAGGCGCAGTTTCAGAGCATTGTCTAAAAGAAACAAAGGTCGAGTTGGCAGACGGCCATGACACTTACTTTAGCGACATAGGAACATACCTCGACTACGCAAGACAAGATGTGCGTTTGTTGCCACGCTTAGATTCACTGGTTGGCGCACTTGGTTATTTCACCGCTATTCAACATATTGTTCAGTGCGACATACGCACTACACCATACATAACGAAGGTATTCCCTATTCTCGCCCTGCGTGATGAAGAGTTTAAAGAGAAAATACCGAGCAAACCTCAGTTTGAGAAGGTTGATTATCAAGGCGCAGATATTATGGAGGTTGAGGCCGGAGTCCATAAGAAAATAGGAATTATGGATATTAAGGCTATGTATCACTCAAATATCAAGAAGCATAACATATGTTGGACTACGCTTGATGAAGAAGGCGTGGATTGCGGGAATGGAGTCAAGTTTGCGCAAGGCAATGGCTTGCTCGGCAGACAGATGGATAAAATGACAGTCTTACGGAACAGATACAAAGAGTTGATGAAGTCTGCGGAAACAGAAAATGAGCGCAAAATGTATGACTCGTTGCAATACGCCACTAAATCTCTCGTCGCATCCATGTATGGTGTCGCCGGAGACTCAAAATGCGGCTTTTATCACCCTGATATTGCCGCCGCCATCACATTCACATCCCGACAGACACTTTTTGAACTGCGCAGTATTGCAAATGAATTAGGGTGCAAAGTCCGATACGGACACACCGACAGCATAATGTGCGACATCGAAAGTCCTGAAAAGGGTTTAGAGGTTCTGCGCATAGTCAATGAGCGTATGCACCCCATCGAGACTGAGTTTGAAAAATGGTGCGACTCATTCCTGATTATGGCAAAGAATCGTTACGCCGCAAGTGTTTCATGGACTGAGGGCGAAGCCCACCCTGCGCAGATTTATGTCAAGGGCATTGAAATGAAGCAGGGCAGACTGCCGAAGTGCATGAAAAATGCGCTAAAGACCGTGATAGAAGGAATACTTCTCGATGAAGACAGTGCGCAGATAACCTCTTCACTGGATTCCTTAGTTTCAAACATAGTAGATGGCGTTATTCCCGTTGATGAACTCTGCATCAAAGCAAAATTGAATAAGAATCTAAGCGAATACAGGGTTTTGGGTGAAGCGAGAGCCGGTGCGCAGTGGGCGAACACACACTTAGGCAAAGGCTATCGCAAGGATGATTACTTCTTAACCACGCTAAACGAAGAGGGTGAATACATTGCCTTCGATGACCCGACTGAAGTTGAAGGTATTGCGCAGATTGGCTACCGTCATTTGGCGGAACGATTCATAGTAGATAAGGTCAAACCGTATTACGAAGTTATGGGTTGGGATATCATGCGCATCGAGAATGCTCTCAACGGGATTAGTAAAATGGATTGGATTTAGACATTGGGTTTATATGGACTAAGAGAGAAGGGTTGTTTATGGCAGAGAAGCGCAAATTGACTATGAAAGAGGCAGAAGCAAGAATCGTGCAGGTCGAAACTGAATTAGGAACTATCAACCAAATGTTGAGAGTTATTTTTGCAGAGGTCGATAAATGCAATATGGTTTTGATTCGGCTACTTGAAAAAATGGATTTGTTGCATAAAGAAAAATGCAAATCATGCGGGTTCGCTATTCAGACTCCGAAGTTTGAGGACATCGAATTAGCAACACATTGCCCTGCTTGCCAAGAACCACTAAACGACGAAGAAGAATAAGTGGTTTTTATGAAAGACCCATCGAAAATGTCAATTGAAGAATTGAAATCCAATTCAAGTTATGACCCGACAGAAGAGGGTAAAATACTAAAGTTGAGCAAGTCTTCTTTTATGACATATTCAAAATGCCCTCGTCAATTTTGGATGCAGAAGGTTATTCTCAAGGATTTGCGCGCACCTGCTACTCCTGAAATGGAGCGAGGAACTCGGATTCACACAGACCTTGAATTGATTTATGACAATTGGGAGGGTCAATCTACCCTCGGCCCACTCATCCCCGCAGAACGACATGAAAGTGGCGTAGAAGAATTAGTTGCGCTTGAAGAACAGCGCATTAAGGAATGGGGTATCGAGAACTTTATGCCAGTGGAGTATGAAGAATACCGAGCAGTATATGACGCAGAGAGGGATGTAGTGCTTGTCGGGTTGATTGACGCAGTATTAGTTCATCCCGACGGAGGACTATGTATCTACGAACTCAAGACCGGCAACATGAACTCCAATAAACTTTCACGCACACGCAGGGAGTTATGCTATTACACGCATGTTCTGCGACTAATGGGTGAAACTCGACCAATCACGCACTTCGCATACCTTGCGCCCGACGCAGACAATCTCGACTTTGTTATGAAAATGGTGAATGATAAAAAGAGACAGGTCATGCTCGGTGAAGAAAGGGGAATACTCGTAGTTGAGAAGGTCAATTCTCGTTCTATGACTGCTTTCTACAAATCATTAGACAAAGCGATAGAAGGTCTAAAAGCGCATGAGAAGCCTATGTCTTGGTCTGATTACTTCTGCCCTCAATGGTGCGACTTTGCGCAACAGTGCGAATCTGAATTAACGGGGTTGGTTGAAGAATGGTGAAGTGCAAAAAGCCATTGGCACATAACCCGCAGTTTGAGGCCAAAATCCACTGTAAACTCTGCGCCGCAGAAAAGGTTATTTTCGATTTGACAGGTGAAGAAGAGTGAAGCCCGAATGGATTTGGATGAGAGAAAAGGCTCAAAATCGCAACCTTTGTTTTATTTGCGGGGGAGAACTTATTTGGCAAAATGAGTTTACTCCCGAAGAATACGGTTATGACATCGAGTATGAAGGGAGAGTTATATTTTTAAGTTGCGCAGAATGTGGGGCTAATGTGAAGTATGAATTGGTGGTGCGTTCTGATGAATGAAAGAGAATATGAGCGTGCTTTAATCGAGATAGAAAGCGTTTGCGCAGAAATATACATCGTTGCCAAAATGATGCAACCGAAAGACGCAATAGAGCATATACTAAGTATTTTCGATAAACGATATTCTGATGATAAAAACGATTTTGATAACTTCTTAGAAAAGTTGAGATAAATGATAATATGTTTTGGTTGCGGAGAAGGTCTTGAAGTTTCAGATATTGATGAAGGATATTGCATATATTGTAGGAGGAAAATAGAATGATAATTTGCGCAGAATGCGACGGTGAAATGACTTTGAGCAGTGAGGCGGGTGCGCCCATGATGTTGATAACAGGTGATGTCGAAACAGGCAACCGAAGGTATGCTTCATGTAAAATATGTGGGCATCGGCAGGTTCTTAAGGACTGAACACTTCGCTTAAAATATGTTGGAGTTCCCTCGACAGATAGGACTTAAGAGGTCTATTTGCAGAAGCAGAAGTGATTTTGCAAACTACATTAAAAGGTTGAACGGTAAAACCTCAATCTACACATCCCTCTATTCTTTCGATACTTTCGGAGAGTATGATTCCGCCGTCATGGATAGAGCATGGTGGGATTTTGATATGAACGACGATTTCACTATGGATGATGTCAAGCATGATGTAGCCGCCCTAATACAGCGTTTAGAGGGTGATGTGAGGCTTGTTGCGACCGGCAGGGGGTTTCATATCCACCAATGCTTCAAACGCCCCGTGAGAGGTCGAGAGTGGGCTATCCACCTCGACAGGTATGAGCGTTCTATGGCAGACGGTTTATCGAGCCTCGACGGAGTGGGCTACCCTGAAAAAATGACGAGGGTTTCGGGAACATACAACCCAAAGCGCAAGAAGTGGGCCGTTACTATTCCTGCGCAGGATTTTGCGCAAGACCCGTTCAATTACCGAATACCGGAAAGACCTTTACCGGAATATGACAGTATAGACCCGTTCAAAGGCATTATTCGGGAAAATGATTGCTTCGATTTGGTTAAATGGGCGCATGAGAACCCCATTCCCCGAAAGAAAAGAACATATGAATCGAGCATCACTACCGTTTCTGTTGGCGCAAATACGGGGGAGTGCGCACTACCGACCTGCCTCGACAGAGCGATTAGAGTTTCTAATCCCCCACACCATGTTCGGGTGGCACTGGTTCAAGAGATGCGAAGGCAATTGGCATTCTACGCAAAACCCTCCCAACTATCTGATGAGGAAAATTATGAAATAACAGACAGTATATGCTCTTTCATAGAGGGTTTGGGTTGGTTGGACTATCGAGAGGGTATTACTCGCAAATATGTTCTTGGCGCAGTGCGCAAATATGAACATGCACCGAGTCCTGCGTGGTATTCTAAACATAATTTATGCAATGGAGAGGGGTGTTGGTTCTGTGCGCAGTGAAGAAGAATTGATAGAGATGCTCAAAGAAGCGTCAAGGTTGAGAGACAGGTGGTTACAAGTCTTAACAGATAAGACATGGGCCAATGACTCAGAGATGCGTAGAGCAATACGCAACTATAACGCTTTGCGTGGAGTTATCAAGAGTCTTCGTTGGGCTTTGCGGCAACCTATGGCCGGAAACCCTCTTTATTGAATCGTCATTTAAATAGAGGCGTGAAAACCGAGTCATCGTGATATACGCAGACGACAGGGAGAATGAGAAACTTCTGCACCGGCTGTATATCAAAGTTGGCGACAGAAAGACCGACCCGAAGGGGCAATGCGTCGTTAAGAGACTGGCTACCGCAGATTACATAATCAATGAATACGGCATCGAAGCAAAGGAGATTAACGACCTTTACCGTAGCATTCTCGGCATCGGGCGCAACGGGCGCACTATCAAACATCAACTATCAGAACTATGCGAAGCGGTCGAGATTCCCATTCTCGCAGTTTACAATACTACGCTAAAGCCATATTTCAAAGGGCGCAAAGCAACCCGCCAAGAGGTTGCCAAAGAGATTCTGCGCCAACAAAGAATTATCAAGTCTTTCAAAATGACTCTTTACTCGCAGTTTCCTAAAGTGCGACTCATCGAGTTTAGCGATATGGCGGAGTTTGTCGAGTGGCTCGCGATACTGAACATGAATTGCTCTATGCGCAAAGCATTAACTACTGCGCCCAAACAAAAGCCAAGCGACCCCCGCATACTCGCTTTGATGGGTGTTCAAGGAATATCAGAGACAATCGCGATTCAACTTCTCGACCAATACGGGTGTTTGCAAAACATACTCAAAAGCAAAGTAAAGCAAAAAGACCTGATGAAAATTAAGGGTGTTGGTCGAACAACGGCACGCAGAATAAAACAACTATCTAAACGATGGGTTTAATAGAGCGTTTGATACAGGGGTAATTAGTGGGTGGCACTCACGGCAATAGACATCCTGTTTTCGGTCTTCGTTTTCTCCCCTCCTGTGATGTGCCACTCACCCTCTAAGGGCTTGTAGTGTAGCGGAGGCACACCCTCAATGGTTGAGGGAGGTCGGAGGTTCAAATCCCCCCAAGTCCTCTAATCAATAAGGTTTGAAGTTATCAGACTGCGCATTTGAATGGATGCTGTTTCTACGCATTTTAACGGATGTGTTATGGATTACAAGTGATTGATACGGCGCAGAATCGCCATCACGGGCCGGTGAACGAGATATTTCAATAACCAAAGTATTACCTGCTGTTTCTGCGCCATCAAGGTTTTGCGTAGTTAATAGCGTAGTTGATTCTCTCGATGTCCCCATAGCAACGGTAGTAGTCTGAGAGATACTCTGCGCAGTTTCCTTACAAGTTATAGTAGTGGTGATTTTCGCCGCACCGCCACTGCTAATCGTATCGAGCGTCAAAACACCCTCAAGACCAATAATACCTGTGCTTATGTCATTAGGAACTCGGACAGTCATAGAATGGGTGTGTATCTCTCCTTGCACGCCTGATTCTGAGTCCGTAATACCGGCGAGAACAAAACCTTCATTTGTCTGTATAGCAACTCCCTCGCCCGTAGAAAGGATGCTATCTACGCCATCTATATCTCTATCAGAAGACAGTGCGATAGACGGCTTTCTTTGTCCTATGACACCCCATGCGCCCTCAGAAGCGTGCGTATCAGAAGAAAAGGATGCTCGGCCTTTAATTACACGCACTGCCGCATTAGACATCTTATTGATATCATAACCTTGATTGTTGTTCACACTACTTGAGCCGCCGCCGACAAAATCAGGAGGCAGAGTAGGTCGGGGGTTAATTGCATCCCCGCCGCCAACATCCGGTGGTAATGAGGGGGATGGGTCGGGAGAAGGAGGTGGGTTTTCAGGTCGAGCCGGATTGTTTGCGCCGCCACTGATAACCTGCGCAAGAGAGTAAGCAAAGTGCTTCTCTGTTCTTTCAAGACCTAAAATCACTTTTTCTATTTGTTGTTCGTCTTTAGTCCAACCGACAGAGTTTATAGTAAGAGTTTGGGTTTCTAAATCAATATGCGTATCTGTAAATGTGAGCGTGGTTGATGGCAAATAATTTATGTCTTTTACTATTGCTACGCGTGGTGCATAGTATGATGCTCTTTCTTCACCCATATGACCGAATACCGGATGTTGGCGCACACCAAGAGGGAACGCCGAAGCAGAATTAAATGAAGAATATGTAGATAGTCCGTCGATGTTATGCGCATTTGTTGTTCCGCCTGTTTGTTTGCGCAGTATTGCACGCAAATACTCCGCATTTACAGAAACAAAAAGTTTTTTGCTTGTATCTCCTTGATAAGAAGAAGGAATAGTAATTGGATAATAACCGTTGCCATCAACAAGAACGCTACTACTCCCTGAAAGTGATTGAATGTCATTTTGCGGAGGTTTGTTTCCGGCATCCGGCGCTTCATCAAAAGTATAGTCAAGAAGCCAAACTCTAAAAATTGCATTATCTGCGGTAGAACCACTGTCAATTGTAATTGCTAATCTTAATTTATTTGAAGTGTCGGCACTTACTAAATTAGTTCCTTTATCAACATGGATAATGTTTAATGCGTAAGAAAGACTGTTTGAACCATGCCATGAATAAGCATGGTTATACGCTCTTTCAATGCCTTCAACTGATTCTAATGTATAAGTTCCGGCGGTTCCTGTTCTACTACCTAATCCTGATTGACAATATATGCTTAATTGAGTGTTACCGGAGTTTGGCTCTAAAAAGTTCCATCCATCTGCAAGTGTTTTAGTTGCACCATATACCGGACTATGGGCCAACTGCGCCCACTTAGCAGTATGAACTCTATTTGGCGCACTGCCTGATTCAACTATATTCAAAAGAGAACGACCGACTGAAACATCAACTCCAACCGAAACTGGCCCCTTTACTCTTGGTTCCACACCTTTACTTTGCAAAGTATCGGTTTGAGATATTTGAGTATGAAACTTTCCGGTGTTTCTACTATTTTCCGCAGGTTTGTTAAAAGTTGTTTGCGCACTTTCAAGCGCAGACTGAATACCTGAAAACGGAGAACCGCCCCAAATGTTACTCCATGAAGCATTAGAATCAATGTGCGCCTTAGTTCCTTGACGGAAAACATCTTGAATATAACCATATCTTGCGCCGGAAAGCATAATATCGTTTTCACCACTTGCTCTAAACATTTGCGCAGTAATAGAAACTCTTGCGTTATTTTCACGCGCATATTCTTGTTGCGCAATAGATAATGCTTCATCCTCAGAAAAAATCTTTGGTTGTTGCAAAATGCGCCATCGAGTTACTTCGCCTGAAACGGCTTCGGGAAAATCTGCGTAGTTTGTATTACCGTTGTAAAAGACTCTAATGTTTGTTGCTTGAGAGCCAATTTGCGTGCTAAGAGAACTTATTAGCATATTGTTACGAGTAAGGGTATGTCCTGAAGCATAGGATGGTCTAAAAGTAAGCATATTATCTCGATTGACACTCCATGTAAATGTTTTAAAATCGCCACCTATACCTGCACCCTCTTTGTCGCTCATTTGATTTAAAAGATTAAGAACAGTAGTTGCCTTTGCGTCAATAACTGAACCATATGAATCTGTATCGAATCCTGAAGCCGCTAATTGAGTTGTAGTCATATTTTTTGTAATGGGAACTCCGCCAAAATTATACATTAAAGGTAATGCGCTATTTTTAGCCCAAGTATCGGCAGTTAAAAGATTAAAAATAGTGCGCAGTTTATCATGCGCAAAAAATGTTCCTGAGTTTGCAGAGGGGACATAACCTTGTAGATTTGTCATTAAGCGCAAAGAAAATAATGCGGCGGTAGTATTGTAAACAATTGCAGTTTTAAACACACCTGCGCCGTCTGCACCTACTAAATCAATAACTGCGTTTGAACCAGTAGCACCATTAGCAACATCGGCTTTTAACAAAACTTCAAGGGATTTAGGCCCAATAATGTTTCCATTAGGATATGAAGTAATATACACTCCTGTTAATTTATCACCCTTTGTAGCATCTACACCTTTGCCAGTCCATGAATAATAATAAATTAAATCTTCTGCGCTTCTACTATCGCCCTTTCTACAAACAATTGCTCCATAACCCGATGTGTCAAATTGCGAAACATCATCTACAAAAATTGTAGTATCTGAAAGTGCTATGTCTTGATTTAAGAAAGAAAAATCGTTAATCATATACTTTTGATTTTTATGTTTGATAAAAGTTGCATCATCATTATTTTTAAATGATAAAACGGCATTTTTCCAATAAGAATCAGTTAAGTAGGGAGTTCCTGCTACTGCTAAAGTATAGTCGCCAAAATCAACTTGACCTCCCGAAGAATACCCACTTCGACCACCTGTTGCGGCTGTGTTTAGATTGTAATATCGGGATGCGTCAATTATTATAAATGCACCTGCTGTTTCATCCCAATTAGCATAGCGAGTATCAAGAGGTTCGTCATTTGAACCACCGGCTAAACTGCACCAAGCATTGCCCGTGTAAGGTTCGGATTCTGCGTCAAACTTCCAAATATCAATGTCTTCACCTATTTTTAATTCTGTGTAAACATCAGGCTCGCCGCTTTCATTAAATTGGTCTGCAACAGTTAATTGAACTTTGTAGTTATCAGAGGTTGGCAACAATAAACCAAAATCGTTTTTGCGAAAACCACCATCTGCGTCTGCTGTTCCGTCGTTGCGCATATCCGCCCAAAGAACATACAAATGCTTGTAAGAATCACTCGAATTATTGCGCAGACTGTAAATTGTTTTATTGGCCTCCCATTTTCTTTTAACACCTTTGACCCCCGTTAATGTAATCTGCGCAGAAGAACCAAGATACTTTATTGTCCCTGTGTCATCAACGGGTTCAAAAGTTGCATTAGAGTTTGCTGTTCTTCTTTCGGTAATATGAGGTTCAGTTAAACGGACTTTAACACCATCGGGGTCTGAATAATGACGAGCAGTGCCGTAGTTCCAAGAAGAAGCATTTAGATTCCTTGCGTTCATATAAGCAAACTCATTTACACCTGCTTCAAATGTTATTTTGCTTGCTTTGTAAACACCGCTACCTGCCGACGCAGTTATTTGAAATAAACCATTTAACAAATTGTCTGAAAACCCTTCATGGATAATAATGTTCCCAACAGTCCAAGTGCCTGAACCCGATGTAAACTCTTCTGCGGATAAATCCCATGATGTTGCGGCTTCTGTTAAAGTTCCTGAAACGCCGCTAAAAATAACATGCTGTGAATCATTTGTTTCAATATCAACTAATTCAAGAATGCCATGCCTCATATCATTATAATTGAATAAATGCAAAATTGCGGGTTCATCAATAACAATTGAAGTAGCACCCTGCGCAATATCTGCGTGCAAACCATCCCAACCTGTTACTGTTCCGTCTGAATTATATTGCCCTGCGCCATGCGTAGCAATATACTGCGCAGATTTTGGCGTATTTAGATTTGAACCTGTGCCAGCCCTCCATAAAGGTATTGCGTCAATTATTCCAAACTGCGCTTTAAAGAAAGGAGATAAAGGCAAATCTCTCATAATTCTTGCGTGGATGTTTCTATTCTTTACTGCTTGGTGTTCTGCGTCGCTCAAAAGTGCGCCTTCAAACAAAACGGGTTTTACAAGCGGGTATCGCTTTGAATCATCACTATTTATTTTTGTTAAATTATAGGCCATCCCGTAGTTACTTGTTACTGTTGCGGTATCAGAAACAGCAAGCGTAGAAGGCCAACTTTCAAGTTCAACATGAACAGTAGTAGCAGAAGGAACAGCAACAACTTTTAGTGGTGATGCCTTTAAAACAGAAGAACCAGTAGTGCCTATTCCCGAAGGCAAAATAAAGACATCACCGATAGCAAGACTATGAGATGCTCTTGTTCGCAATTCAAACATAACACTTTTTACTACACTTCGATTAGTAGTTTCATCCAGTTTTGAACGATAGTGGATAGATTTGCAAGTCCATTTATCTACCTCAAATAATCTATCTGTTGTTTCATCTGCGCCAGTAAAAACACATCTAATTTCACATAAGTAAGTATTGACACCAATAGAGCCATTTCCCGCAGAATTATACCTTCTTTTATGCGCAATAAGACCACTTGAAGCAATAACATAATCTCCATCATAACCTGTTCCTTTAACAGTAATTGTATCACCTGCGGCTAAACCTTTGTATGTGCTTATTACTGTTGCATATTGAGAAGGGCCGCTTGATGCAAATGTTGGGTCTGTTGCTTCTTCCCACTCAACATAAAAACTGCGAGTGTTTGCTGTGCCATCTACTTTATGTTGAACTGCAATAATTTCAGAAAGGCTGTAAGTATCATTATCAAAACCAAATCCCTCCCATTCACTTTCAGGAAAATTAGGCCCGTCTTCGTCTTCACCCATATACATTTGAATAGCGGAACCTGAGTTTAAATGCGTTCTTGCGCTATTGTCTTTTTGAAACTTAACACTATTTACTACATTGTAAAAATTATGTCCTAAATCACTGTTGCCAACAGTAAGAGAACTTGCGCCCATGTTCATTTTTGTTAAAAGAGAAAGTGTGTCAAAATTGATTTGAGAAGAAGTAGAAGACATTGAAATATGCTCATTTAAAGAAAAAGTTGCACTACCACCTGTTTCCCATAAAGGCAATACTCTATCAAGGATTGCCGATGAATCGCGAGCAGTAATTATTGTTTCAAGTGTTTGTTGATGTTTATTTTGTTTATGGTTTAAGGATTCAACGACTCCCGACCAAATAGGGCGTTCTTCTTCATCACGGAACGCTAATAAACGCCATTCTGTTGCACCTATTCCCGTTGTAAGGGCCGCAAGAGCATATTCGTTTGAATCGTCATAAATAGATAAATTAAGAGTCGAAACATTATTTGAGCCATACTTAAAAGCAAACTTTCCAACTTCAGGTTTTGCCACTGTGTTACCGATATTATAATTTAACGGCAAAATGACTCCAACTCTATCAATTAGAGTATTTGTGCAAAGATGTGTTTTACTGTTAAGATTAGCCCAAACTGCATCTAAAGACCAACCTTTACTTGTTGTTAAAGAATTGCCAGTTGCCGCAATAGAACCATTAGTAAAATGAGTTGTATTATCGTTTAGATACGCTTTCCATGTTCCTCCCGTATGGTCGAAAACAACATAAATATCGGCCCATATTTCATCCGCATTGTATATTCGGGCGCTACTTTCACCATCATCCCACTTTCTAAAAACACCTGAATCATAACTCATTAAAGTTTGAAGGTCAATTGCTACTGTTGCTAAAGGTGTTGTATCACTCCACTCGCCTGTTGATTTAGTAAAAGTTGAACTTGATTTGTAGCCAATTTTTAAAGAATAAGTCATTGGCACACCATCCATAATTCGATGTGAAGCCATTCTTATGTGAAAAACTTCGCCTAAACCACGCAAACGCAAAGGCCCATCATAACTAATTAGTCTTTCAGTGCCACTTGATGCTTGGGAATAAATGTTATTTATTAAAAATGGCATTTCACTCGGAGAAGTAATGTCATGTAAATAATTATCAGGTCTTGATTCTGTAATATCCATTGCTGTTTGCGGCCCTTCGCCAGTATAGACACTTGCAAAATGAGTTCTTTTTATTGCGCTTAAAGCCCACTGAGAGTCGTCTTGCTGTCCTATACGGGCATAACCACCAGCAAGAGGTAATTTTGCGACAGGGAGCCATGAAGAATCCGCAGGGATATAACCGTCTGCGCCAAATGTTAAATCCATAACACCCATTGGCGCAAAATAAGAACCGCTTGTATCATGCCCGTTTGTAAAATTAAGGTATGAAGAACCACTCGCACCATTAAATCGAACTCTATTTGCCGATAAAGAAGAAGGATGTTGTAGATTTGACCTATGTTCATAATCAGAACCAATTGACGGGTCAATAGTTAGCCATTCATGGATTCCTCTATTTATAGTAAGTTTATTTGCATTATTAGTAATAAATGTGCTAAGTCCTTCATCAACATCACTTTCTGCACGCACAGGGTCGCCTGAAGCATAATGCCCACTGCGCAGACGGTCAATGTAAGAATACGCATAGCGTGGATTTAGTATATTGGTTCCGCCAAAAATTGAACCATGATGAGAGTTTTCATGGTCGTGTGTGCGGATTCTTGCATCATTTAAATCATCTGCAATTGCTCTTGCACCATTAAAGTCATCATAGTAACCTGCAAGCCAAAATGTCTGTTTTAACCCTATTGACCTCACGCTACTAATCCTCCACTTCTCAACTCATCTAATACTCCTTGCGATACCTGAGTAACCATTTCAGGCAAAGTCATTCCATTGAAAATGTTTGTTTGAACAATTTCAGTTTTATGCAAAAGGTTTTCAATACCTCCTTGCGATACTTGTTTCATAAGTGTTCCTGTAAAGTTTTGTCGCTGTCCGAAAAACAACTCTTCACGGGCATTGGCAAATTGAAATGCGTCGCCTAAAATCTCTTCATTAGCCGCTTTTTCTGCGGCAATAAGTTCTTCGTTATTAGCAAGAGTAGTTCCAAGAAGTGCGTTTAAGTAATCTTCATGTTGCATAAGAGCAGTTATGTTATATTCTTCTTGGAGTTCAAGTTTTCTTGCATCTCGTTGCTCGATAGTATCAAACTCTTCTTGAATAAACTTTCCTTGCAAATTAGTGTAAGAAAGTCTTTCTTTAGTTGTTACTATTTCACCTCTATAATGTTTTCCAAAATAACTTGGCCTTGAAGTAATACTTTGGTCTTCTGTCATCTCTAACCCTCCTGCTGTTAATATAGCAGAAGTTCTTGATAATTCAATTTGAGATGCTTGTAAACCTTCTAAAGTTGATTTAGCGGCTGTGGCCGCAGAAATATCTGCCTCAAGTTGATTTACTAAATTATCATTACTACCTGCGAGATTTTTGCTTTCATTTAAATCTGCCAGTTCTAAATCAAGTCTTGCGATAGCATCTGCCGCACCATTTGTTGCAATAATATCTGCGTATGTTTCATCAACAACGCCTTCTAAAATTGAACCTTCTCTTGAAGAAAGGGATGCAAGGTTTGTATTAGTATTCATTATACCTTCATTAAAAGAATCAATCTGCGCAATTTCATCTGCCAAAAAGTCTTTGCCCCCAAACAAAGCCTTGCCGCCAAAGTAAGCACCGGCCATTACAGCCGCCGCAATAAGAAGGTTCATTCCTCCTGTCAAAATAGTTTGAAGGAATACACCTTCTGCCATAGCAACATTTAGTGCAGTCATAGCACTCATAAGCATAGGGAAAGCCATAGTAGCCAACATAACCGCCATAATACCTGCTTGAGAAGCACCGTCGCCAACCAACATGAATAACATAGATAGTGGCATCATAGCCTTTGTTACGCCTTGAACACTTATTCCTGCCGCAGCCATAGCAAAATTGTATTTGATTATTGCACCTCTGCTTGCATTTACACCTATTGCTTCTTGGCGGATTTGCATGTTTCTTTTCTTTAAAGCCGCAGTGGATTGTTCGCTTGCAAGAATATCCATCTGTATCGCGTTTCTTTTCTTCATTAACGCTTCTTCTTCTTTTTCATATGTAATTAAAAGTTCATTAAGTTCTTTGTCTTCTTGGTCTATAAGTCTTAATCGAGCAATCTCGGACTGAATCGCACCCTTTTTTATACCTTCTCTTTGTATTGCGGTGTTTAATTCTGCGACTTTTGTTCTTGCAAGTTGCAACTCTGCTTCATTAAGAGGATTTGTTAAAGTAAGAGTTTGAGATAAATACGCAATCTCTCTTTCTTGAGTCATTGCGAGCGCGTCTTGAGCCTTTGCTCTTTGTATCATACCTTTTGTTCCCTGAGACTGCAAAGCATTGTAATGCGCAACAGCAGAAAAACTTCCTTCGTTTAGGTTAATAAATCTCTTTTGAGCCTGTTCTTGAAGTTCCGTTGCCACTGTTAATTCTTTTATTTCACCATTAAGTTTTTCAATATCTACTTCTAACTGTTTAATTCCTGCCTCATCAAAAATAACTGTTTGTCCTGTAAGCGTGTTAAAGGCATTCTGCATTTTACCTGCGGCAGTTGCACCCAACTCTAAACTTTTATTCATAGCAGTCATCGTTGCTTTAAGTGATTGCATTTCAAGTCTTGCTTCTAAAGACTCTTGGTTAAGAGCGCCGAGTTTTTGAGTTGCTTTAAAAGTTTCATCACCGAACAACTGATTCCTATAAGTCAAACCTTGAAGGTGAACTAAGTTTTCTTTATCAGTAATTGCCATATTTTGTTTTGCTGTCGTTAAAAACTTAATCTCTTCTCTTGTTGCCGCATAACCTTGCGCTTCTGCGTAGAACTGCGGATTAGATGCTTTGCGCACTGCGTCTAATGTTTTAAACGCAATCATTAAGTTAAATATGCTAAATCCAACATCTGCTAATGGTTGAATCATTGTTTGATATTGCGCAGACATAGCAACAAGGTTTCCTATTGCTTTACCGCCCATATCAGTTTCCATTATTGCGTCAATTCCTTTCAGGAAAATCGCCTGACCTTCTGCGGCTTTGCGGTATGAATCAGTTAATTTATCACCGATTTCAATTTGAAGATTAGTTACAACAGCCTCTAATTGTTGCTGTCTAAATGAAGCGGTTTCTGCTCTAAGACCAAACTCTTCAAGTGCGCTAAATTGTCCGTGATAAGCCGCAGTTTGCAACTCAATAAGTCGAGGTTGATTTTCCATTAACTTTAGGAACTTGACATAGTGGCGGGAACCTGCGATTGCAACAGCAAGATTTCGTTTTTGTTCTGCCGTCATACTATCATAAGCAGGGCCAATTTCCTTAATAATATCAGTAAGTTTCATTTGCGTTATGCCAGTAGCATCTACGCCATCTATTAAATCAGACAAAACTTTAACTGCTTCTGTATTTTCATTACCTATGCGTTGATAAATCATACGCAGACCAGTTCCCGCACGACTGACTTCTTCACCAGTTTCAAGCAATAGGGCAGACATAGCGGCCATTTCACCAATAGATTCACCGGCAATAGATGCTTGACTTGAAAATTGGTTAAGAACAAAAGTAATATCCTCCATTATTGCAACAGAAGAGTTTTCAACAGTATTCAATTGGTCGAGAACTCGAATTGTATTCCCACGCACTATATTGGCTTGTTGTTCCGCAGTCATTAACTCATACTGCGCATCTGTCAAACCGCCCATCATAAAACCTGTTTGTTGCGCAAGTTGAATAAGACGGTTCATACCCATTTCAGTTTCCATTTCACCAACTGCGGCCATTAAAAGACCGCCTCTTGTAGCCTCAATAATTGCTTCTTGAGACTCAAGAACTTGTTTCAATTGCGCAGTTTTTGCAGAAGCCGCAAGTGCTTGGTCGCCACTAAAACCAAAAGCCAAACCTAATTGAACTGTTGATTCCGCAAATCTTTCAACTTCTCCGGCTTGGCCTTGATAAAACTTGCGCACACGGATAAGTTGTTGCTCATACTCAAAAAACGCATCAACAACAAGTTGAGTTGCGTCAATAATTTGCGTGGCAGAATCATTAAAAGCATCACTAATTCCTGAAAGCGCATCACCAAGAATTGCTTGTTGAACAGTTAATGCGGCTTGAGTATCGCCAAGAAGAGTTTTTGCTTGAAAGGTTCCGACAATATCGAAAAAGACTCTTGCCGCACCTGCTTTTGCCATAACTATTCCTCACTTATCCAATCGTTCATTATGCCGCCCATTTTTTCACTTGATATTTTTTCTGCTTGATGTCGTCTTTGGTTTCTGCGAGCAACTGCGGATTTAGCCTTAGACTTGCTATTGGCTTCTTCGGTTTGCTCTTTAATTCTTTCCCCTATCTCTGCGGCAACATGAAGGTCAAACTCCATCCTCTGATAACCGTTTTCATCATCGTAACGGTCAAAGAGTTCATTCGGGAGAATGCCTTTGAAAGTGCTTAACAAAGTTGGTGCGACCCTCCCGATTAGTCCAAAGGGACTGCACCCTCTAATGTGTCGCCTCGGACAAATCCGAGAATATCTCTTATCTCTAATGAAGTCAAAGTGTTAATATCAAAATCCTTTGGTTCAATAACGCAAGTAGGAATCCATGTCATAATTTGGTCGGTCATTCCACCGCCTTCTTCATCGAGCATTACAGCAAACTCTTCATGTTGTTCAGGAGTCCATTCTGTCGGGTCTGCTCCAAAGTGTCGCAACTTACGGAAAACCTTTGCTTGTATATTTTCAATTCGCAACTTTTCCATACCGGATGCTTGGCGAACCCAAATCTTTTTTCCATCACTTAATTCAATCTCTTTCTTCAATACTGGCATTCTTTTCACTATCCTTTTCTTTTACTATTTGGTTCATTGAACCGTTCAAATACAAAATACTACTATTATTCTGCATTTAATTTCACTCTCATTGGTCTTCAAATGTAATAATTCCCATATAGTTGTTTCCAACAGGTTTTCTTATTACTGAAATATCTACTATTTTGTCTCCGTTTGCTAAAGCACGCAAAGCCGCTTGTATCTGCGTATGAATCGTCAAATGCGTTCCATATACTACCGAAGTAGTCATTTTTGCGGCGGCGGTTATTTCGTGAGACATCTATGAGGCCCCCATCAAGCGTCATAATCTGCAAGGGCCGAGGAATCTGATGAACGGCACTCAATTGCCATCATTTTATTAGCATCCCCTAAATCATAAAGAGCGTGAAATGCGATAGACATTGTTTGACTATCTCGACCTGATACCGATGTTTCCGGCATCTCAAAGTGAAGTTTGAAAAAGTCAAACCGGATATAATCTGTTGCCGATACTTCAAACAGAACAGACAAAGCAGGAGTTCCCGAACCCGGATTTTGAACTGCTTGAGCATTTGCTTGAGTAGCGCCCATTATTTCATCAAAGAAAGGTTCTGCATTAGTTACATCACTTGTCAAAAGAGCCTTAGAAAAAGTAAGAGTTCCTGATATATCTCTTACTGTGCTTGGGGGTGTTCTTACGCATGTTTCATCACCAAGAGTATATGAGTTCTCAATATCACGGTTTGTTTTAATTTCAAAGTCAATACTTTGAACTAATTTTGAAAAGTTGCTGTTTGTAGCAGTTCCTTCAAAATCTATAAATGCTTTAGCAAAGTGTGCGGCATCTCCTAAGTAAGTCGGAACTGCTGTTGCAAGAGTAGTAGTAGAAGAAGACTGCTTTCGACCAACTGTATTAACGCTCATCATAGCGTATTCACCAATAGACGATGAAACACTTATTGATTCAATTACTTGTCCGTCAAAAATATGTGCCTTGTCATCGCGACCAACATGAAATGTAAAAACAGGCAACTCGGCACTTGAAGAAACTGTTAATTCATTAAAGGTTCGAGCCGCACTTGCGCTTGCTCCCTGAGAATCAGTTCCCATAATGCCGTGAAGCATCATAAGAGTAAAGTGGTCGGGTTGCAAAGGCATACTAAACGAGCCTTCTGAAATCTTTTTGCTTACAATAGCCTTAGCAGAACCGTAATAGTTGATGTCGTTTCTTTTTAATACATCAAATGTTTGTTGAAATGATTCTGACTCTACTTCACCAATAGCGGTGTGAGAAGTAGCCGGAGTCAAAAAATTAGATTGTTTTTTAGCCGAAACATAGCGTGTGTGCTGTGCCATACTTAAATTGAGGCGTTGCCTCTCTTATGAATGTTTTTATTAAAAAGTATATATTTATGCTTCACGCATAAACATACGAACCTTTTTCATATATTGCAAAGATAAATTATGCACGCAAACTGTTTCATCATCGTCAATTTTAGAGTCAAACTTTACATCATACCCAATTAGACTATCTACGCCACCTTCAAGACCTGTTTTAGTGTATAACTCATCAAACACTTCACCAAGAATTGATGTGCCAAGCCTATATGCGTTTTCATAATTAGTTCCTCTTGTAGTAATAAAAATCAATACTTCATACCTTTGGTCTGTTCTTGCACCTGCTAATGTCAAGAAGTCGGGAGAGTTTGCTTTTTGAATCAACACATGAACAGAGGGAACAGCGAAGCGGTTAATGAGCGCGTTGTTTGAAAGGTCATATCCGTATCGAATGCTACCGGATTTGACAAATGATTTAAGGTAAAGTCTATTGCTATTCTGTAAAATCTCAACAACTTTCATTCCTGTGCGCAAAAGGCTATGTGAAATAAAATCAGACATATCCATTTCATCAGGAGAGTATGCACCATGCGGAGTAAAATAAACAGAATAATAATCAACGGTTCCGCTTGTGTTGCCAAAGAAAGCACCCTGCGCAGAAGAAGATGCGCCAGTTACCTCAAGGTAATGCTGTGTTGCATCGTCGTCTTCAATAATTTCACTAATGTAGAGTCTTGCATTACCGCTACTATCGAGGGTCAATCTCAATATAATAGGAACTGCGTCATCTTCAATCATGGAGAAGTCGAAGTTATTACTTACAACGGTAGTAGCACCAACGAGTTTAACTTTATTCAAAGTCCCATCACTTTTAACTTCGACTTTATGACTCCCATTATCGAGAGTCATAAGGACTGCATCATTGGATGGCGCAGATTCAATATGGATAGCGCAAATCATGGAGAGGGAATTATCATCATCGGCAACAGTTTGTTTCCAAGTTTGACCCCCACTTGATGAAGATACTCTCCAAAAACCCCCTGTATTAGCCGCTCCGTCGTCTGTGTGGCCTCCGGTAAGAGTCCAAGCGGTATTATACTCTGAACTACCAACAGGAGAAGCAGGGCTACCTCCGTTAAGTCTTGCAGTCCAAAAATCATTTTGTTTTGAAACAGCCATCAATAATCTCTCCTTGCCGACATAGCACCCATTCCTCCAACTATACTTGTCGGGGATGCACCACTCATTTGCCCTGCGGCTTCAACAGTAAATCCTGCTTCTAATGCCGAACCAAAAATAACGGATTTAGAAGTTTCATAAAAATTATCAGTTATTTGTTTTTGTATTTGAGCCATATAGTCTATTGTTTTGTAAAATCCGGGATGTTGCGCTCTCATTCTCATTCCTGTTGAAACCCAATCTCCCTGACCTGTTGCTTTATACCATCCAGTGCTTGAACGAACAACCATTGGCAATTTGCCATAAGTAAAAGGGTCAATACCTTTTGCAACAATATGCGAAAGCCTACCTCCCCTTGAACCTAAAACACCTTCTTCGGCATTCCTTAAACCTTTACCTGTATGTATTCTATGTTCTAATTTTTTTACTTTTTCTACTTGTAAAGCATCAGAAACTTTAGTATGGATATTTTTTGAAGTGCCTCTAAATACGCGAGAAGGAGGAACTACAATATCCGCAAGACCACCTGCTAAAGCCTTAATGTCTTTTTTTGCTTTTATAACTGCTTTTTTAGAAGCAAGGTCAAGTAGATTATCTAATCGTCGTTCACCTGCTTTTCCGATAAGTTCAATTGCTTGTCGCAAACCTTTATCGTTTCTTGACATTTTAAAGTCAATATAGGTTCCTCTTCGATTAGTAGTTTGCAATCAAACACTTCCTAAATGAGCCAATCTTTGAAGGCAATGAATCCCTCTATCACGCAATGTTTTTCCACGCAAACCTCCATCTGCGCCAGTTTGATGTGTTCCCTCGTCTTCGAGATAACCTGCGGCGGCTAAATCTGCGCAGATTTCACGCAAAATATGCGCAAAAGCACCTTCTTGAACTATTACACCGCTTGCATGGTCGAAAGATACGCCAGTTACACCTGTTAAATTATTAGTTGATTTGCCAGTCCATGTAAATGTGTCTCCATCAATGTTACCACTACCCGCAGAACTAAAATCAGTTCCGCTTGTTACGATTATAGTTGTTGCACCTGCTGTTATTGCGCCGTTTAAAGTGCTATCCGCAGTTGATTTACTTGGTTCTGTTCTGCCAAAATCAAGAAACTCTTGGTCTATGTAAATTGTAGATTGTCTAATATGTCTGTTAATTCTACTTTCTGCTCGAACTCTTTGTTGAGAGTCAAGACCAATTCGAGAGCCAACATCGGCAACACTACAATAGTAAACCATTTTACTTCACCTGTTCTTTTAGTTTTGCGATTAACTCGTCTTTTGTTCCTTTTGCGTCAATCCCATGTTCTGCGCAAAGATTCATAACTTCTGACTTGCGCATACGCTTTAGTTTTGAAAGTGAAGGTAGGCTTTTTGCTTCTTCAATACTTTCTTTAACATCATCTACTAAATCAAGTGCTTCATCAAGTGAAATACTACCGTCTGCCATAGCAGAATCATACGCACTGCGCAGTTTTTTGTAATGCTTAAGCGCAAAACCTACTCCGAATAATCCAACTGCCAAACTTGCTACTATAATTTCATTCATAATTTTTACCTTCCTTGTATTCAATAGTTATTGCTTTTGATAGCGGAATAACCATGAAATGTTGCGTATCGCCATCCCTGTATAAACGGTAGCCATGCGGTGTCTCTTCAATGTTTATGTTTGTATAACATCGTTCAGGGGGTTGATAAACTATTTTTCCTTTTCTTTTTGTCATATTATTCACCTTCAATAGAATGCTAAAACTGTTAATTCTTCGCTTGTAACAGTAACCGTAGGATTGCCAGTGTTGTCATCTACTGTGCATCTTGCTTGAACAACAGCAGGTGCGCCTGAACTACTCCCACCAACAACTGTTGCATCATCATAACTTTGTTGGTCTTGCGTTCCTTGACTATCTATCGAAAGCATTCCTCCGCCGTCATCACTAATAACAAGAGTCCAAGAATAAGTGTATGAACCTGAACCTCCCGATGCAGATGCACTAAAACTTATATCTCCTGCATTAGAAGGTGTTCCTTGTTGGGCTAAAATAACTTCGGGTGCGGGAGAATCGTTATTTATAGTAAGAGAAAGAGAAGAGGCTCCACTACTTTGAGCCGTAGCAATACCGCATACAATAGGAAACATCAAATACCTCCAAAGGCAAGCCATTCCGATGAATTGCCATTTTGAACAACAGCAACAATTGATGTTGCGGCATAAGCAGTGGTATTGGTTTTATCGGCAGTTGCGCCGTTGATTTTAACGCTTGAGTGAGGTCTTGTAATAACAATATCTTCACCATCACCATTAACTAAAACAAATTGAGTTCCTACGGGTGGATTTGCAGGTAAAGTAAATACCCCTGCCGAACCTTTAGTAAATTGATAAATAGTTCCTGATTCAGTGGTTGCAGGTGCAGGGTCGCTTGTGCATACCTCTATCATTGCCCTAATTCTTACTACACCTGTTAATTGTAAAGTTGCTTCACCCTCAACTGCGCTAATTGCATCAGAATCCGCATAAGCAGTAGCACTTGTAGCAATGCCGTTTAGTTTGCTATGGTCTGCGTCTGTAAATACATTTGAATCGCTTGCGGCTTCTACTGCGGTTCGGATTTCTGCATTGGTTTGGTCGGCAGTAGCACCTGCCTCAACATTACCTAAAAATGTTAATACTTGCGCTTGAGTTAATTCTTCGCTATCGCCGCTACCTCCGGTTATTCTGCCAAGTATTCTACTTGTTGCAACATTTGACACGACATCAACTGTTCCGCCGCCGCCTCCACCCCCTGAACCAAGCGTAGTATCGGTTCCTGCATCATTAGTAAATATAAGTGTGCTTGGTGTTGTATTTTTAACCCAAAGAATACCTGTTCCTGCGGCGGCGGCAATTGGATGGTCTGCACCTTCTGTTAATTTAATTCCTTTGTCTGCGTGCAAAGTATTGTTTGCAAAAGAAAGTTCGGTAGAAGTATTTAGTGCCGCAGATGTGCTACCAAATGGCAACAGTCCTGTTGCAACCGATTGCAAACCTGTTCCTCCATCTGCAACATTTAAAGTATGCAAACCTTTGTAAACATAAATGCCATCTGCAATTGGGTAAAAACCCCAAGTCCCTCTAATTGTTGGTTTATTTGTAAGATGAAAAGTTCCTCCAAGTGTATTTGAACCGCTAACCCCTGCGCCAACATTAACTGTTAAATCATTTAGAAAAACAGATGAACCCGATGCAATTGTTGCTTTACCCCCAACACCTGCTACGCTCGAATCAATAATCCACTTTTGCCATGTAAAACGACATCCATTATATGTTGAAGTTCCGTTTGTTGGTAAAACAAAACTACCAGTAAATGCTTGAAAAGTCCATGTTGCATATCCTCCATCAAATGTAGTAACACCACTATCAACTTTAAATTGATTTTGCGTAGTTCCCTCACTTATCCATTCTTTACTTCTATCGGCAGTAGTAGGGGTTGTAGAGGCAGGTGCAAAAGAACCTCCTTTCATATGTAGAGTGTAAAACTTTACCGCAGTTGCCGTATTTGTTCCAAGTGAAGATTCAATATAATCAGGAGTATGCGAACCTGAATTGATAACTATATTTGGATATTCACCTGCTTCATATTTTATCCCTGTTGTAGAACCTGTATAAGCAAAATAAAATAATCTTCTTGCGGTTTCATTTACAAAAATTGATGTGTCTTTTGCTATGCCGATTTGAAAAAAAGTTTTATTGCTATTATATGGTGCTGTTCCTGAAAAAGTAAAAACTCTATCCGCACTGGCATCAAAAGCGCCAACTCTTGAACAAGAAAGACCCGTAAGTGCAATATCACTATTTACTGTAATAACTCCTGTATAGGTTGAAGCAACAGTAATTGTAGAAACTGCGGTTACATCCCATGTGCAATTTTCTACACTTGTATCATCAAAAACAACTGTATCACTTGAAGTTGGGGCGGAACCGCCACTCCAATTACCCGCAGTTGAAGCCGCACCAGCACTTGAAGCAGTCCATACTCTTTCTGCCATTCATTATTCAACCCTTGTATTTGTAAAATCAAGAGCAAAGGCACTTCCACCGGATTCTCGAATCTGCGCAAACAATCTTTCTGCTTGCGCTTCAAACGATTTCAATTGGGCCGACAAACGAATATCTGTTCTTCTTTGCTCAGGTTCCGGCACATAAGAGGGTATTGTATCAATCATTATGCGCAGACAATCTACGCAAACAAGAAACTTAATTGCAGACTCTTTCTGCGTATCTGAAACTCCACTTGATACACTGTAAAGAGTAGTGCTTCTTGATAATTTAGTAATCTCTTCTGTTCTGATAGTAAGGTATTCTGTGATAGTTGCTTCATTTAAGCCTCTTGGTCTATTTAGCAAATCACGGATATTATCAGAAGTAACTACCATTTATTTCACGCATCCATAGGAATATCAACAAGAGTATATTTTGAATTATATTTTGTTCGACCCATAGGCCACATAACACCACTTCTAATAATGTTTTTAGTATATTCAGAATCAGGCATCCAAATTACTTTGCCAATAGGAATAGACTCAGGCAAATTATGAGTATGATTATGCGCAGTTTTCATTCTGCGCAAAAGAAAACCTTGAGAAGAATCCCATGTATTAAAACGATGCAACATAGCACCCAATGAATCTTCATCAGGTAAAGGAATACCCTTATTCTTTAATGCTTTTGCTACCTGTGCCTTTGACTTCATTTACTACACTTTCCTTTTTCTTCTCTACTTTCTTCGGTGTGGTTTTTGGTGCGCTTTTTGGCGCATTTTCTTGAGAACGAACCCATGCTCGCATGTCAGGCCCAACTCCGAGAAGACCTTCCGGCCATTCTTTTGGTGAAACCTTTCCGTATTCAAGGCACATAGCCTTTAAACGAGACAAGTCTGTTCGAGTTCTTGACAAGTTTATCACTCCGCAAGACAGAGAACAAACTCGCATGGGGCAGTGTCGGCTTGAAGAGAGATTTGATTTATACCTGCTTGGTCGGTATCAGTTCTCACCATAAAAACGCCTTTTGGAGCAATCAATAAAGTTGAAATAACTGTTCCGTCGCCTTGCTTTAGAATTAAAGTAACATAATTAGTTGAATCTCTATTTTCAAAATAGACACCATCGGCTTGAGGTATGCCGTAATTATCTACATCATAGACGGTTGCTCCACTATTAGAAATTGTTCCTTCGATTTTAACTGCGTCGCCACTTGTAAAAGAAGCGCCGCTTGTCGATTCGGTAAAACCGCTTGCACTATCACCTGCGGCCATCTGAAATGTTGCCGAGATTGTATTATTGCGTGCCAAACTTAATCACCTCAAGCAGTGATGTTTGTAATCTTGCAGATACGGTCGTTCTTTCCGCTACCTGCGGCTTGCGTGTCTTGGTGTTCATGGATAACAGTTCCCATATAGCCAGTGAGCATCCAATCAAAACCAACGCCCGGAATACGAGTCAATTCGGTTTCTTGAAATCCGTCGCCATTGTAGGTAAAGAACTCGGCAGTTTCTCCGCCCGGAACAAGGAGCAAACAAGTGTCTGCAAGTCCTGAATCACGGGAGTAATAAACAGTAATGTTACCCATTCCCTTAAGGTGTTCTTGAAGGGATTGAACGACATTGCCGTAAAGAGTTGTTTGAAGCAAAACATTTCGGTGCTTTGCAGGAACAATAAGAGCCAATGGTTCATTGCCTGAAACACGGGCGTTCTCGAAAATCTTATCCATAGCACTGAGGATGTTTCCTTCTGCATCTGCACCTGCGCTATCCCATTCGGAACCTGCGGCAACAGCAACGCTTTGACCTGCACCTGCGATAAGAGCAGAAATAATTAGGTTGTCGATAACAGTTGCTCGGTTGCGAACAATTGCCATTTGCTGTCTGTCAAGGTTTTCAAAGGATTCGCCACGCAAAAGAGTAGAGTCGAGGAAAACACATCGACCTTGACCCTTCTTCAAGGTAACGCCATAGTTTGCAGTTCCGATTTTTGTCGGGTCTGTAACTGCGTTATCATCAAGTGGGTAAGAGAAAGTTCCTTCTGCACCACTATACCAAGTAAACTCCAACCATCCAACGCTTCGGACACCCACTACTTGAGTTCCGACTGCGATTGTAGTTGATTGTAGTTCGATAAAGTCGCGAAGGGTTTGTTCAAGCACTGCATCACCATGCGAGAATGGCCCTGCGGCGGCTTCGATTGTTAGTATTTCTTCAAGGGTATTATTAGCCATATTATTCATCTCCAATTATTTTTTTTATTCTCAAGCGATTTCATGCACAGTAGTATTAACTGCGATAAGAGTTCCCTCTGTGTTAGTAGTATCACCTGCTCCGTTGGCTCCGAGAGCCGCCGTTGATTCGCCGTTTCCGACATAAACTCCGAGTTTCTTAACAGAAGAACCGCTTGAATTAGTTGCAAGTCCATCTGCACCTGCGTAAACGACTTGTCCGAGTGTGTAAGTAAGTCCATTCTTTGATTGAACCATCTGAACTCCGCCAAGAGGATAATAAGAAACAGTTGCACCTGCGGCTGTTTGCAAAACAAGATTAGAGTCGCGAGAAGAGGCTCCCACAGTAACTCCGATGCAAACTTCGCTGTTTGCGACCAAATCAACAGTGTTGCTGGTGCTATCCATTGTAATAAGTTTACCTGCGCCGTAAATTACAGTGCCGGTCTTTAGTGTTGCGCTTCGAGGTTTTGTATTCAAATCCATATTATTCATCTCCAATTTTTCTCAATTCAAATGAGTTTTTTATCCCTTGCTTCACGGAAAGTTGGTGCTTTAATTTCAGAAGCAGACAGAGTATTGTTCCATCCGTTTGCCCATGCGTTCCATGCTTTTTCGTAAAGACTTTCGGGAGTTTTAATTAGTTTGCGGTTAAGGTAGTTTGCTACAACCGGCTCTGAGGAAAGGTCGGTTTTTTCTGAGGCGACCATTCCCATGTTTGATTCAACAGGTGAAAGTTCTTCAACAACTTCTTCATCTGCAACAGGCATCTTTGCTTCAAAGGATGCAATAATGCTTTCAAGAGTTTCTGATGGCAAAGAGTCAATACCTGCGATTCCGAGTTCCGTTGCTTTCTTTACAAGAGAAAGTCGGACTTCTTCTACCTTTGCTTCTTCATCTGCCTTAATTGAATTAAGTTCTTCTTCACGCTCTGCAAGAGAAGCCTTAAGTGCTTCGATTTCTGCGGCGTAGTCAATAGATGGAGTTTCTTCGGCAACAGGTGTTTCGACAACAACCTCTTCCTCGGATGCGATAATGATTTCTTCTTCACTCATGGTAGTCATATCCTTTGCGATATTCTGAACAGAATGCGAATGACTATTAAAGCCTTCTTTAGTTTCTGCTATATTTATCCGTTCAACAGATTCTATCTTTGCGCCGGAATAAGCAGGTTTATGAACAATAGCCAAATGGTCGAATTGAAAATCACTTTCAAACTTCATAACTGCCGAACCATCATCTGCTTCAATGATTTCATCAGGAATACCCGTTCCTCCAATAGAAACACCATATCCTTCTCTAAGCCAAAGTCCTGACTCAAGAGCCTCAAACAATTCTTTGCGGTGAACATTTGCTTTGAACTTAACACTCCATTCAAAACCATCATCAACAATAGAGGCTTCTGAAACAACACCAACTACTGCTTCATCTACTCCGCCATCCATATTACGGCGGAATCTGCCATTATCTGACTTAGGGTGATTCAAAGTTAAATCTGCGCCAACCATTTGAGAAACAGCAAGATTTGCGCCTTTGCGTGTAATTTCCCAACCATTCTTATTTATTCCTTGATGAAATGCAACACCACTAATGCGAATAACTTGATTCCCTGTTGTTGCATCTACCATAACTTCATCAACTGAAATATCAATATCTAATTGAAATGTAGCCTTAACACATTTTCCACCTTGCATTTTGTAACCAGTTCTGCAAGAGTTGCTGTAACCGCCGCCTCCACCGCCGCCGCCACCGTAGCCTTCAACTTCTTCTTCTTTCTTAGGAATATCTTTTCCTTCATTTTTTTGCATGTATTCCTCATGTGTTTTACATGGCATAAATACTTTTTTGCCATCCTCTTCATGCGAGTGAACTTCGTTACAACCCATTTCTTTAGCACGATTCATGGCTTCTGCCGGATTATCAAATACATCTTTCCGAATCATTTCTGCTTCGACAGAATCTCCGCTACAACCACAGCCACAACCGCCCATGACTGTTTCCATCGAATCGTCTGTTTTATTAAAGTCTTCATTGCTTTCAACTTTAGAGCCACTTCGCCATTGATAACAAGACCAATACCCTGCTGTTGTTTTATCTTTCTTTTCTGCGCAGTTATGTCTATCACGGAATGCTTTGCGTCGTTTTGGGTCATCGCGCTTAATCTCCATATTAGGGTCGCCAAATCGAACAATTATAACTTTACCTGCGGGATTTTTAACATATACAGCAAACTTCTTTTTTTCTTTAGGAGTTCTAAATGGTTTATTGAGTGTAACTTTTCGACCTTGATATTCTGCGGCACTAAATGCTTCTTCATCCCAATCTTCAAAGTCTTCTTCAACACTTGCTCTTGGATGTGATTTAGGCAACAAATCATTATCTTGTTTGTAGTTTGGGTTGCTTGGTCTGCCGTTGCGCAATAAATACAAGAATGCTTTAACTCTTGCAATACCCCAACCACCTCTTGACATATTAGGTGCGTGTGAACGAGAAAATGCACCTGCGCCTCTGCGATATACAGACTTTAGACGACCCATGCTTGCTTTTGAACCTTTACCTTTGCTTGAAACTTTTTTGTTATGTTCAGTCATCATTTTGCGCAAACGGGCTTCGGTTTCCTTGCTTACTTTAATTGAAGTGTTTGGTTTTTTAGCAGAACCGGGTTTATTTTTCTTAGAACCCTTTCTGCGCTCACTTGGTTTAGCAGGAGTTTTGCGTGGGTCATTTTTCTTTGGTTTACCGTATTGTAATGCGCTTAATTCTTTTTCTGCATCGGAATCATTTTTTCTATACCATGTAATAAACTCTTTTTCAGTTTTTGCAGGTGTGTATATTTTAGTGCCATCTGCAAGCGTTGATTCATGGATTTCACCACCAAAACCAATTTCTTTTGATTTTTTTTCTGCACCTTCGGGTGTGCGAAACAAATAGTCTTCCATTTTAGATTCTACTAACATTTAAATTACTCCTTTTTAATACGCTCTAATTCTTCTGTTGCTTTATTCATTGCAACATCAACAATTTTTTGCGCTTCTGACTCAACATCAACATCTTCAATATAACTTCTTAGTCTTTGAAACCCAACTTCATGCTTTTCGACTTCGTGTTCGTGAAGTTGTTGTATTTTTGCTAATTCCATTACATGCTCATGATTATCTGCATCACGCTCTCTTTCATGCTTTAATTCAACAGCGATATTTTCAATTTCAATACTTTGTTCTGATTCCCACATACGCAAAACTGTATTTAACGCAGGGGCGGCTACTCCACCAATAATTGCAATAAGAGCAATAAATCCATCGAGATTTGCAAGGACTACATCAGGTTTCCAAATACCCATACCGACTACTGCGCCTGATGCAAGAAGCCAAAGATAAATTGCAGGAATTACTGTTCTTTTAACCATTCGGTCATTAAATGATTGATTGTTGTTTCTTTTATTCATATTATTCACCTTAAATTGTTATGCCTGTTAAATCGACTCCAAGAGTTAATCCTAATACTGAAACAAGAACTAAACCGCCTTTGCGCAAAACTGTAATGGCAGTTGTAATTTGCGCATTTAACTCTGCAATACTAATCATCATATCAGTTTGCGCAGAAGCCATTTTTTCAATCAATTCATCATGTTTTAGTAATTTTGTTTCAACTGCGCTTATTCGCACATCTTGGACTGCATCATTCGTTGTCGGCATTTGAGTCATCCTCTATTGTTTCGTCATCTGTTGTTTCATCAGTTGGAGTTCCTTCTTGTCCGTTTTCACGGGGCAACTCGCCATTATCTGCAATACCTTTACTATCCTTTCTAATATCGCCTTCTGTTTCATTAGGCAGGTTTACAATTTCAAGTGCTTGGTTTAAAGTAAGAATACCTGAATTGTAACCAATGTTTGCTCTTTGCATTTTGTTAAGCCTTGTTTCTTCATCAATTGGCTCAAATTGCAAATCAGGCAAATCACTTAGTCGATGGTCTATTTTTAGTAATCTTAAGTGTGCAGAAAACAACTCTAAAACAGATTGCTTTAGAATACTTTGTATGCGTCTAATTGCATTGCTCGCCCAAAGATTTGCAGTATATGATGCCGCAAAGGTTGAACCTTTCTCTTGACCTGCCGCAGTGCGTGGGACTTGCAATACTGCGGCTATGTCTGCATTGATATTATCTAAAAAGCCTGATGAATCAGGCAAAGCAGTTCTTTGGTCGATGTGCTTGATATTGACATAATCAGGGAATATAGGAACTTGGTCGCCTCTAAGAGCCTCCATTGTTTCAATTACTTGATTCATAATAAAAAGTAGTCTTTCTCGTTGCTCATCGGGGTTTTGTATATGTTCGACGGCTTTCATGTCAATAGTAATGAATTGCTTTGTCATAGCGTCTTCAAGTGAAATGCGGTTGTTAATACTATTGTATTTTGCTCGAATTGCTTGTTTAAGTGAACTAAAGCGAGATGAACCCCACACACCATAAGTAATTCTATTTTCATTATCTGTAAACCAATTGCTTCTGTAATCCATTCTAAAGTGAAGTATTTCATCTGCTTTAAACTCTTGAAAGGTTGTTTCGCCTTCACGGAGATAATAGTTTTCTGCTTTGATAATCGGGTCGTTTTCATCAACAGTATCATTGATACCTCTTTCATCGTTAATGGTTATTTGACGGATAGGGAGATTTTGCACATCTGTAATGCCTTCTTTGCCAGTTCCGACTAATTTATTGATGTCATTGCCATAAACCATCAAGTTGCGCATTGCGCAAATTAGAATATCGTCAAAATCAAGTCTTTCAACTAATTCTTGTATTGCATTTCTAATTCGAGCATTGCGTGCTTTTCGGTAATTGATAGTATAATTATTTGCGGTTAAAGACACTGCTCGCACTGCGCCGTTTAGTTCAGGGTCAAGTTTAAGCATTTCATCAAATAACTCAAAGTCGTTATCAAAATTAGTGTCATCCCTTAAAGTATTCGTTTCTTTTACGACATCTGAAATACCTGCCATAAGAGCAAAGGGACTTCGATGATTGACACTGTGTTTTAAATCCTCATTGCTTACAAAGGCCATAGGAACTGGTTCGGCAACATCTACTTTAGATTTGCCAAAAAAGGAAAAACGAGTTCGCGCCATGAATTACCTTTAATAGACGGCGACTTAAGAAACTATGCACAAGAATGAGTTATTCTTATTTTTTAGATGATTTAGGTTTCTTAGTTGATTTTGCGCTTTTTTTCTTTGCAGGAGGGATAACATCATAATTACCGTCTTTATTTAGACGATAAACTGTGCCATCGGCTTCAGTCCACTCTTTGAGTTGCTCACTCATGTTTATTCACCTCAAGGTAGTGGTTCCATGTATGTAACATAAATATCGCAAGCACCGGCTGTAATAGCGGCGGTTCCGATAGTAAGTAGAAGGCTGTGGTCGCCATCTAAGCCACCTGTCGGCCCTGCGCCAATAGTAGCGCAGTTTTCCCAACCAACGGTTGTTACGGCAAGTGCGGCATCGTTAAAAGCAGTAGCGGCCATAATACCGGCGGCTGTTCCTGTAAATCCGAGCGCAATTGTTGCGCTACCTGATGAAGTAAATGCTTCTGTCGGAACAACCAAAAACGATTTGAGGAAAGTTCCGGCAACAAGTGTTTGTGCTGTTCCGTCTGCGGCAGTTAGAGTTTTTGCTCCGGTAGTCTTTGAAGCCCCGTCATAAACAAACTTTAAAGTCTTTTCAATTGTTCCGGTTGTTTTAACATCGGTTACTGAATCGGCTTGTAGTTTTGCGGTTGATACCGACAAATCATCAAGGTGTCTATTTTTAAGAGCGCGGTCGAGGTGCGAGTTGGTGTGTCCTACTGCCATAATGATACACAGAAACCGTTTGACTTATCAAAGTATTGGGTAATCCATGCTAAAAATTATTAAGCAAACAAAATAAAAAGTTGATTACGGGCTTAAAATGATAGATTTTACTTTCAATGGAGTAGTTCTTATCGGTGGTAGCACACTTCTAATACTTGAGTTAATTTGGTGGGCATTGGTGTTTTTGTTTATTCTTTTTAGACGAAAGAAAAAATTAAGAAAAAATAAAACGCTTGACTGAATACAAATTGCTTTTATTCTTTATTCTTTACTAAGAGATAAAAAACTATTATCTAAGTAAATAATAAGCGGCGCAATATCTAAACACTTAAGAAGAATTAAAATAATAAAGCGAATAGGCTTTTAGTGCCTTGTTTATTTTTTTCTTAATTCTTTCAAAAAGATAAAAAGAATTAAACTGCGCAATACCTTATAAGCCAAACCTAATTAACTCTTTAATATGGAAATAGAATATCATGATGCTGTTAAAAATGAAATAGAGCATTACGATGGCAATATGGCAAAGTTTGCTCGACATATGGCAACAATTATGCCTGAAATAAAATCGGAAACGCACCGTTGGCGTTTGCGTATGTTAAAAGAACACATGAGCAACATTTTTCCTATTTTTGAAAAAATTGATTATAATGCAGAAATACCTATGCAGTTTGACGGAACTCAAGCACAGTTAATACGAATTATGCAAAGCCGATTCCCTGAAATCTCAAAAGCAGGTTGGGAGTCAAGGATTCGACAAGCATGGGCAAGAGAAGCAGTTACTCGAACAGAAACACCTCATTTTATTGTTGAACATCTAAAGAAAAAATCAAGTAGTCAAGAAGAACTATGGAATGCTATTGAAGAACGCTCAAAGGCGGCAATTCTTGCAAATGAAGATGCTCGTTGGGCTACATTTCACATGAAATCCGATAAGCGATATATTGGTATTGCATTTCAAAGCGACCAACACATAGGTAATCCATTTTGCGACCATGAAAGATTGCGTCAAGACACAGAACAAATAGAAGCACACCCTGAATGCTATGTTATACATGCAGGTGATTATATTGACAACTTTATGATTGACAAACCTCGACCTGCTATGAAAGCACCTATTCCTCCTTCTATCCAATGGCAACTATGTGAACACTACATTAACATGACTCCAAAATCACTTATGGCTATTGTTGCGGGTAATCACGACCTTTGGACTGCGGGTGCGACAGATTATGACCCTCTAAAGCGTCTTGCGCAAGATAGAGGCGTTTTGTATCACCCTTATGAGTTAAACCTTAAAGTTATTCATGGCGACATTCCTTATCACCTTAGTATTCGACATAAGCGAAGAGGTAATTCAAATCTTGACCCAAGCCGTGTAATTAAGAAAATGTGGGATGACGGAGAATGTGATTTTGATATTGGAGTTATCGGACACCATCACACGCCATCAGTTGTTCCTTTTACTCGACATGCAGTTGAGCGTTGGGCTTTAAGACCGGGCGCATATAAAACAATAGATAGTTTCGGTGAAATGTGCGGATTTCCGAGAGAAAGGCCGACATCCCCTATGGTTATTCTTGATTCTAAAACAAGAGATATTCAAGCATTTACAGACCTTAGACATGGACTTAGACTTCTTAACACACTTAATGGAAGGAAAGCAGATGCCTATATGGAAGAGTGATGACGAACAGTTAATCCTCACTGAAATGGGGCATGATTATGTTGCATTTAATATATTTTCAGACGAATTAGTTATTGGCATTATGCTCAATAGGAATGAAATTGAAGAGTTATGTAACTCTCTTCTTGAATACTGTGGAATACCTATTTTTGAGGTGAAAAATAATGATGAAGAATAGAATAATGACTGCTCTCAATATGGAGAGAAGTAGATATGATATTAAGCATTTTTATGAATGGCTTGGCTACAATTGGGGCGACCACATAGGAGAATGGTTAAAACTTTACAGTGAAAGAGGCGAAAGACAAGTTCACCGTGTATGCGTGATTGCTCCTCGCGACCATTCTAAATCAACAACTCTTAGAGTGAAAGTTCTTCACCAATTACTTTTTGAAAAATGGCGAGGCAAACCTTTTACTATTTGGTTGTTTTCTGCTAATAAAGACCTTGCAATAAACAGACTTGATGAAATAAGACAAGACCTAAAACGCCATCCTGAATTGTCAAGACTTATTGATGTAACAAAAGGAAATAGATATGAGTTACGATTAACAAACGGCGCTTGGATTAAAGCAACATCCGTTGGTTCGGGTATTCGAGGCGAACATCCCGCCGCAATTGCTCTTGACGATGTATTAGACGACCAAAATGATATGTCTTATGATATAGTCCAACAATGGTTCAGAAAAAAATTAACACCTATGCTATCGCCCGGAACTTCTATTTATTGCGTCGGAACGCCTATGTCAATGAACGATTTATACCATACTGAAATGCTAAGTAATGATTCTTGGCAATCATGGCGTAAAGGTTCTATTGTAAATTATGACGAATGGAGAAACGACCCTGATAATGTAAAACCTGTTTGTTTGTGGCCTTCTGAAAGACCTATTGAGTTTTTGCTTGAACAACGACAAGCAATTGGCGATTTGGCATTTGCGCAAGAATATCTTTGTAAAGTAGTCGATGACGACAGCGCAGTTTTTCCTCAACAACTTACACGCAAAAATATGAACATGGATTCTATACTGCAAAATAAAAAAATACATGACGGTCGCTATGTTATAGGCTTTGACCCTTCACATGGCATAGGAAAAGACTACACGGTTATGGTTGTTCTGCGCCAAGACAAAGAAGGTTTCATACATATTGTAAATATGTGGCGAAAAAACGATTTTCCTCCAAATAAACAAATTGATATGATTGCAAAGTTTAATGACGCATATAAACAGCCAACTTTTGCTTTTGAAAGCGCAGGGTTTCAATCTCTTTACAAATCTCTCGTCGAACAAAAGAAATTAACGCTTGATATGAAAATGAGCAAAGTATCAAACAAAACACTCAAGCAAGGACTGTTAAATCGGCTTCGAGTATGGTTTGAACAAGAAAAAGTCGTCATACCCTATGGTAACGACGAAACAAGACGGGTCATGAGCATCCTCCTTGACGAATTAGAGTCGCACGCATGGAAAAACGGCGATATTATAGATAAAGGCAAGCATAATGACACAGTTATGGCATTTGCGCACGCAATAGACCAATTTAAAACAGGTTTTAACGCTGGATTAGCCATGACAACAGGCCAAACTGACATATCTAAGTGGAACACAGCAAAAATTAACAAAAATAAGCGAGTTTCGAGCAAATATGTGCCTTTTTTCTAAAAAATTAGCAAAAATTAAAAAAAATATAAAAATTGTGAGAGGTGGTTGGCGTGCATAGCCCCATCGGTATGCGCAGTTTTTGGCGTGCCTAAAGCGCAGGTTCAGGGGCAGCAATTATTTTGCGTAAACGATGCACTGCGAGCCTGTTTGTCTGCGTGTTCTGCGCAGTTCATGCTCGCGCAGGTGCGCGTCATCACGCCACGCGCCTTATGCGTCTGTTTTCGGTCTGCGTCGTTTTTTTCTGAAAGGGCCACTGAGAGCCTGTTTTACGCAGTATCTACGCTATTCAACTCAAGGTTCAGTAGTGCGAATGGCACATAGCAAGCCTGTTTGACCTTCTGCGAAACCCCAAATATGCGACTTTCTGCGTGAGTCCAAGCGATTCAAAGCCAAATGCACGCCAAAATTGACACCTCAGAGCCTCCCCCATAGCCCCGCAGTCTATCGTTTAGAACACCCTCAAACGACCTTCTCAGAGTTGAAACCTCAGAACTCAAAACCGTTACACTGCGCCCCTACTGAAAAACTGCGGGAACCGTCGTTTTCAAGTATGAAACCGTCGTTTTCCGGTTTACCGCCATATGTGCCGAAAAAGTGCAATTTCTCAACATTGCCGAAAGAGTCCGTTTTCACCATACCGGCACTGCGCCGCAGTCTATCGAATGGCTACTGAACCTTGAGTTACCCTATGATGGCCGTTTCCGCAGATTTGCGCAAAGCCTCAGTGCATCGAATAGAAACCAACGGGGTGCGCCTGTTGCATCATCGACTTTCGCTGTTTTCTGCGCCAAATCAGAAAAGGCCGTTTCCGTTCTGTTTTGGCTGTTTTTGGTTTTTCATCGAATGTCGGAAACCTGCAATTTACCCCGCCGATTCTGAAAAAAACGATGGACTGCGAAGCCGACACCAAATCACGCAAAAACCCAAACGATAGACTGAGAGCCTGTTTTTTCTAATCGTTGCACTGCTCGACCGGCGGCCCCATGTCGGCTTGACATCGACCGGACAACGGCCCCGCAGTCATGCGTTTACCGATTCGGCCTCGCGTGCATCATGCGCGTGTGTATGCGAGATTCGGAGGCTTTGCGTGGATTGTCTAAACGATGGACTGAGAGCCTGTTCTCTCCCCTGATTTGATGCCTAAACGATTGACTGCGCCGCTATTTTCCGGTTTCCGACATGGCCTGAAATCGTCTTTTTGACCGAACAGCGCCGCAGTGTAGCGTTTACGCCGTTTTTCTGAAATGCTAAACGATAGACTGCAAGCCTGTTGTTATTTTCGACTGCGCCGTTTTTCTATTCGATAGACTGCGAGCCTGTTCAACCGCTAAACGATGGACTGAGAGGCGGAGGATGCTAAACGGTGGACTGCGAGCCTATTGCCCTAAACGATAGACTGCGCCCCAATTGTAGAGCAGTGCATCGAATAGGTTCTGCGTGGTCGTCTAAACGATAGACTGCGAGCCTATTGCTTCTCTGTGCGTCGTTTTTTTTCAGGATATTTTCTCAAAATCAAAACCCGCAACGGTCGAAGATGTGTATTTGAAGATTGCGCCGTTTTGCTTCGAGGCACACTGCGAGCCTGTTACCGACGCAGTGCATCGTTTAGGTCGAAGACTGCGTGAAAACCGAAACCCTTGATATACTGAACCTGAAAGGGCAATTTGAGGGAAACCCATGTTACAAAATACAGTAATAAAAATAATGGCCTACATCCTCGCAGTGGTGCTTTTCACTACTGCGGCGGGTGTCGTTTCTTCGACCTCTGAGGTTGAAGCAAGCGAACAAATGAACGAAAACGACGCACTGCGCCCCATGTGGGCCGAGTTGCCTGAACAAACGCACATCTCGCGTTCGCGAGTCAAGCGTTTT
>Ga0098043_1000007_pt1 | contig 61467 bp, 48 predicted proteins | sample 9B_taG_FD_92581 | JGI IMG/M metagenome (GOLD analysis project Ga0098043, IMG submission 92581) | Marine viral communities from the Subarctic Pacific Ocean - 9B_ETSP_OMZ_AT15188_CsCl metaG | ecosystem: Environmental > Aquatic > Marine > Oceanic | place: Subarctic Pacific Ocean | collected 2015-01-10 | reverse complement strand
TGAGATTGACAAACACAAACACCGTCAAGATACTGCCGGTTATAATGCTAGAATGATGAACAGAATTTTGGATAGCTTACGAAGAAAAGGAAGTTTGTTTGAGGGCGTTAATCTTGGTAGAGGCAAGGGTAAAGTGTTTGCAGCCCAATATGATCCAAGGTATATGCCAGCAGGAATGGCGCTCGACGATAGCGATAATAAAATCATAGCTATAGCCCTCAAGATAAAATTAGAGGGCCGAGATGTAGCTGTCATCTCTCGTGATTTGAATATGAGAGTTAAGTGCGATGCTTTTGGTTTAGAGTGTCACGATTATCAGCCACAGAAAATTATTAGGTCTGTAGAAAAATTATATGATGGTTCAGAAACAATAGAAGTAGAGGACGATTGTATTGATAAATTCTATGCAAACGAAGATATATTTCTAACTGAAGAAGTAACCAAGAGGCTTTATCCAAATCACTTTCTGGTTATGAAAGACGCTAATAATAAATCTGCCATAGCTAGGTATCTTGGGCAGGATTTACCCCTCAAGAGAGTCTTTACCTATAAGGATATATGGGGTTTGTCCGCCAGAAACAAAGAGCAACAATTTGCCATGGATCTTCTTTTTGACAAAGAAATTGACATTGTTTCCTTGACAGGTCAAGCAGGAACTGGTAAAACATTAATAGCCACTGCTTGTGGGTTAGAACAAGTGTTAAGTAGTACAAAATCTCAAGGAGGGTATGATAAGTTGATTATCACCAGGCCCGTGCAACCTATGGGTAGAGATATAGGATTTTTACCAGGAACCCTTGAGGAGAAAATGATGCCTTGGATAGCGCCAATTAGAGATAATTTGGAACATTTGTTTGGTGATCGGGCTGCTTTAGATATGCACTTAGATCAGGGCGTAATCGAAATTGAAGCTATGACATATATTCGAGGACGATCAATAGCTAATGCTTTTATGATAGTTGATGAAGCACAAAACTTAACTCCTCACGAACTTAAGACTATAATAACAAGAGTTGGACACGGTACAAAATTAATTTTGACTGGCGATGTTCAGCAGATTGATAACTCATATGTTGATGCTGTTTCCAACGGACTTACCTATGCTGTTGAGAAATTTAAACAATATGATATTTCAGGACATGTCTCTCTGTTAAAGGGAGAGAGATCCAAATTAGCTACACTAGCTTCGGAGATACTGTGAGAGATTACATCAAACAAAGATTAAATGAATCATACAAAGATTTCAACTTTAAAGGAGTTGATGTTATTTTTGATGAGGATCTTCCTAGTGATATTAATATTAAGACTGTTTTGAGAGCAATAGAAGATCGCATACCCAGGGTTTGTTATTCAGATCTTGAGAAGATAGTTATCGGCGACCGCCAAGAATTTAGAGATCGTGGTATTAACGCTATCTATAGAGACGACACCCTTTTTATTACAAATCAACAAGATGATGCACCAGACCTTCTGGACGATATTGTTCACGAAATAGCTCACCATGTAGAAGAAAAGTTCCCTGAGGAAATATACGGTGATGGTTTGGTTCAAAGAGAGTTTGTCAAAAAGAGAAAACAATTAGAGTTTGAATTGCGTAGCGAAGGCTATTGGACCTCTGACTACGATTTTACACAGATAAAATTCTCTGACGATTTAGACAAATTCTTGTACAACCGTGTTGGACAGAGAATGTTGAAAATGACAACTAGTGGAATATTTGTTAGGCCATACGCATCGGTCTCAGTTAGAGAATATTTTGCCACTGGTTTTGAGGCATACTATTTAAATACAGAGGATAAAGATTTGCTCTTTAATCTTAGTCCTGAATTGTATAAGAAAATTGATCTCTTAAATAACAAGCTAAAATAGTAAGAAAGAAGGTTACATTGGCCGGAAAACATATTTCCTATTCCGAGTGGCGGAACTGGCACATTTGTCCACACTATCATAAACTTACTTACATTGATAAAGTTGCTCAGTTTGAGGGCAATATTTATACTGCTTTTGGGAAGGCTATTCATACTGTTTGTGAATATACTTTGACCTCTCCCGAAAAATACAGAGATGCTGGTGCCATCGAGGCGTTAGTTAAAGACCAGTTCCTGAAAGAACTGAAGGCTCTACCTGAAGCAGCGCAGCACGATGCCAAAGCCAATTTCAAACTCAAAGAGTGGCTTGTAAATGGTCTCGATATTATTCCTGACCTTTATCGCTGTCTAGTAGACAAGTTCGGTAAGCTCGGTGAAGACTGGGAAGTTCTCAGGGCAGAAGAGCAGCTTTATGTGCCCATTACTGAATTTACGGAAGTTGAAAAAAACTTCAAAGGTTTTATCGACCTTGTGGTCTATTCCAAGAGGGATGAGAAAGTTCACCTAATTGATTGGAAGACCTGCTCCTGGGGCTGGCGTCGTGAAAAGAAAAGCGATAAGATTATGGCTTATCAGCTTGTATTTTATAAACATTTTTATGCTCGCAAATATGAAGTTGACCCAAAAGATGTGGATTGTCACTTTGTATTACTAAAGCGCACTGCAAAGCCAGGCAAGAAGGCCGAGTTTGTGCGAGTGACCGCAGCGAAAAAAAGAACAACAGATGCACTTAACGCCTTAACAAAAGCGTTGCATAATATTAACAAACAGAATTATATCAAGAACCGTACTGCTTGTACAAACTGTAAAGACCGTTTCGGCATTTGCGAGTTTTACCAGACGGAATATTGCACATAGGAGGTAAAATTTTGTCCGAGAAGAAAATAAAGGTTCTAACAATTAGTGATCATCCACTATTACCATCTGGAGTTGGAACACAAACAAAATATGTTATCCAGGCACTTCTTAGCACTGGTAAATTTCAGGTAATTTCCTTGGGTGGTGCTATTAAGCACCCTAGTTATGAACCTACCAGAACAGAAGAGTATGGAGATGATTGGATTATTCATCCAGTTGATGGGTACGGCAACCAAGAGATTATCAGAAATACTATTACTAGTCACAAGCCAGATATTCTGTGGTTTATGACAGATCCTAGATTTTATGAATGGTTGTGGTCTTTTGAAGATGAGATTAGGGCCGTTGTCCCAATGGTGTATTATCACGTTTGGGATAATTATCCACTTCCTAAATATAACAAGCCATTTTATTTGTCTAATGATTTTATTGCTACAATATCAAAGGTAACTTCAGACATCGTTCAAAAAGTTGCACCGGAAGTGGTAGAGGAATATGTGCCTCACGCTGTGAATCCTATTGTTTTTCGGAAGCACACAACGCCTACAGAAATTTCTACTTTGAATAAAATAAGAAAAGATAATAATCTTGAAGGAAAGTTCGTTGCCTTTTGGAATAATAGAAATGCCAGAAGAAAGATGAGTGGATCAGTTGTTTGGTGGTGGAAAGCTTTTTGTGATGTAGTTGGTCACGACAAGGCAACTCTTATAATGCACACTGATACTGTGGATGTAAATGGACAACCTTTAGAATTCTTAGCCCATGAATTAGGGCTTACTTCGGGACAAATAACCTTTTCAAAAGATAAGGTAAGCCCGGATCACTTAGCTGTCTATTATAACTTAGCAGACATCACAATTAATATTGCTGATGCAGAGGGTTTTGGGCTTGCGACTTTAGAGTCATTATCGTGCGGCACTCCGGTTGTACTTACTAAAACTGGTGGACTACAAGAGCAGGTAACAGATGGCGAGATTGAATTTGGGGTTGGAATTGAGCCAACCTCTAGGGCAGTGATTGGTTCACAACAAGTACCATATATCTTTGAAGATAGAATTAACGAAGAGGTTTTCGTGGCCGCCCTGAAAAAAATGTTTGACCTATCCAAAGAGGAACGGGATAAGCTTGGCATTTTAGGAGCAGAATATGTTCGTAATAATTACAGCTTTGAAAAGTTTAACAAACAGTGGGTAGACATAATGCTTAGGGTTCATGAGGAGAACGGATCCTGGGGTAACAGAAAAAATTATCAAGCGTGGGAGTGTATTGAATTATGATTAAAGTAGTTTTAAAGGGTCCAATTCTAAGTCGCAGTGGTTACGGCGAACACACAAGGTATATGTATAGGGCACTATCTTCACGTCCAGATATTTTTGATTTGTATGTGTACCCTACTGGTTGGGGACAGTCCAGTTGGGTGTTGTCTGGCAAAGAAACCGACGGTGTAGAAAAGTATATTGAAAAGTTACACCACTTTAAAGGGACATTCGATGTCTCGTTACAAGTTTTGATTCCTAGTGAATTTGAGAATCTGGCCACAAAAAATATTGGTGTTACAGCCGCTGTTGAAACCACCGCAGCCTCCCCTGAGTGGATTAACAAAGCTAACTTTATGGATATGGTTTTTGTAACTTCTGAGCACGCAAAAAAATCTTTGGTAACACCGAAATATTCTGTACAAGCTGAAGACGGGAAAACATATAATATTGTGATGCAAAAACCAGTCGAAGTTATTTCCTATCCTTTTAGAGAATTTGAAGAAGATAAGACTGTGCATGAAAAAGTAAAGCTTGAAACTAAGTTCAATTTTTTCACGTCCGCTCAATTAGGTCCAAGAAAAAACTTAATGAATACTATTCATTGGTTTGTACAAGAATTCAAGGATGATGAAGATGTTGGTTTGGTGGTTAAAGCTCACCATATGAATAATAGTCATATCGACCGACAAAAGATGGTCGTTCAGTTAGCGGCAGCTATTCACAGTGTCCCACACAGAAAGTGCAAAGTTTATTTGGTTCATGGATCAATGAGAGACGATGAAATGAATTCTATCTTTACACACCCAGATATACATGCCTATATTACAGCCACTCACGGCGAGGGGTTTGGGTTACCAATTTTTGAGGCAGCGTGCAATGGAATGCCGGTTGTGGCTCCAGCCTGGTCTGGACAGGTTGACTTTTTGTATGATAATGTTAAGAATGAAAAATCTGGCAAATCAAAAAGAACACCAATGTTCACAAAAGTTAAATACACTTTAGGGCCTATACAACAAGAAGCTGTTTGGAATACTGTTCTCAACGCTGAAACAGAATGGTGCTATCCGGATGAAAAGTCTTTCAAAAAAGCTCTGAGAAGTGTTAAGAACGCTTACCGATCAAAGAAGAAAGTTGCAGAGGATCTTCAAAAGTCTCTTAAACAAAAACTTAACCACGAAAAGATGCTTGAGTATGTTGTAGATCAGGTTTTAAAAGTTTGTCCTCAAGACTTTGTTGAGCTAGAAGGGTTCTTCAATAGTTTATCTGAAGAATTAGAGGTTCATGAGTAAGATTAATTTTATCGCAGATGTGTTTGCTGAGCAGCATCTGGGTGGTGGAGAACTTAGTAACCAGGAGTTGATGAACCTTTTAAGGAAAGAGGGTAAAGAAGTAGAGCAAGTCTTTTCTACACAAGTGACAGAAGATTTCTTGCTTGAAAATAAAGAACACAAATTTATCATTGGTAACTTTCTAGGAATCAATGAGCAAGCTAAGAAAGTCCTAATCAAGAATTGTGATTATGTTATATACGAACACGATCACAAATATCTAACTTCTAGAGACCCATCTGTTTATGATAATTATGAGGCCCCAGAAGATCAAGTTATAAACAAAGAATTTTATGCAGCAGCAAAAACAGTTTTTTGCCAATCAGAACTTCACAGGAGTGTTGTACAGAAAAATTTAAAACTTGATAATATAGTATCAGTTGGTGGTAACTTGTGGGATGACACAACTCTAGAATTGTTGCGCAAGATGTCAAAGAAAGATAAGGCAGATCGATATTCTATATGGGATTCTTCAAATCCAATTAAAAACACACCTTTAACAGTGGCCTATTGTACCAGAAAAAATATTCCTTTTGATTTGGTCGGTTTTATGCCATACAAAGAGTTCCTAGAGAAGATCTCTGAAAATAACACTTTTATATTCTTACCACAAACATTGGAAACTTTATGTCGAGTTGCTGTTGAATGTCGTATGGCTGGAATGAAAGTCATAACAAATAAAAAAATAGGCGCATCAAGCGAAGAGTGGTTTAAACTAAAAGGCGAAGAACTGATAGAATATATGGCGACTAAGAAGCACCAGATTCGTCTAAGAGTTGAGGAGGCCTTATATGAAACCTAAGTTTACAATAATCATACCTTGTTATAACGCAGAGGATTATATTGAACAGTGTGTCACATCGGCTTTGAATCAAGACTATGAGAACTGCGAAGTTATAGTTATTGATAATGATAGCGGTGATGATAGTCTAGAGATAGTTGAAAGCATTTATGAAGAACATCAAAATTTTCACTTAGACACCGTTGCAAATATATATCCTTTTTCGTGGCAAGAACCAGTAGAAAAGGCATTAGAAATATTTACAGGTGATTATGTCACTATACTTGGGGCTGATGATTACTTAGCTCCAAACTATGTTTCTAATATTGTTAAATATATCGAAGAGTCCGATAAGGATATAGATTGCTTTCAGAGCGCTTTAAAATGTGTCAATAAAAAAGGTATTGAACAGGGTGGTGATTTAACAAATAGTTATGATGACATAGATGATCTAAAAAACAAGATGCTAGAAAGATGTGTTGTTGCAACACCATCTGTTGTTTATTCAAGAAAATTATACAAACAAGGGTTGGTCAAGTGGGACTCTGAAAATTATTTAGGTGCCTCTGATTATGAACTATATTTCAACCTATTAGATAATGATATCTACATTCATCCTAATAATGAGTGGCTTGGTTATTATTATCGATGGCACGAGAAGCAAGCTACTTGGGGTATGCAAAGACAACCCGTAAACTATGATTTTATGCTACAGAATAAGTGGAGGTCTAAGTGGGGCCTTTGATTCAACTGAAGAAAAGGATTGTTGAGATAGCCTACAAAAATAAGTTATCTCATTTGGGTAGTTATTTTTCTTGTCTCCCTATTGTTGATGAAATATATCGCAATAAAAATAAAGATGATATTTTTATATTGTCCTGTGGGCATGCTTCTTTGGCGCAGTATGTTGCTTTAGAAAAATACGAAGGAAAAAACGCAGCAGATTTATTTGATAGGCACGGGGGTCACCCACATAGAAAAGAAAGTGATGGGGTGTACTGTTCGACAGGTAGCTTAGGTATGGGGTTGACATTTGCAGTGGGTAAAGCTCTTGCAAATAAAAACATAACAGTCCATTGTTTAATAAGCGACGGCGAATGTGCAGAAGGATCTATATGGGAAAGTCTAAAGTTTATCTACGAGAACAATGTAAAAAACATACAAGTCTATGTATGTGTTAATGGTTTTGCGGCCTACGATTCTGTTGATACAGGATACCTTGTAGAACGTCTTCAGTGTTTCTTACCAAGTATCAATATAAGATACAGCAAGGTTAATGAGTTCTCCTTTTTAAAAGGATTGAATGCCCACTACCACATAATGAATCAGGATGATTATAAGCTGGCACTTAGGGAATTAGATGAGAAAAAAGTTTAGTAACTTATTGCATACAAAAATGGCAGAACACAACGAGATACACTTGTTGACAGGTGATCTTGGTTATGGACTTTGGGACAGAATAAAAATAGACTTCCCAAATAGGTTTCATAATTTTGGTTCTTCTGAACAACTAATGGTCGGCGCTGCTTGCGGAATGGCTACCTCTGGTATCATACCCGTTGTGTACTCAATAACTCCTTTTGTTTTATATCGTCCGTATGAGTTCATCAGGAACTACATTGACCATGAAAAGATACCTGTTAAATTACTTGGAGGTGGCAGAGAAAAAGACTATGGTTACTTGGGCTTCTCTCATTGGGCAGAGGATGATAGTAAAGTAATGTCTAATTTTTCTAACATAAAATCTATCTGGCCATCTGACGAAGAATCTCTTGAACAAAATATTGATGACTACCTTTTTGATGGTAGACCAAACTATATGAACCTTAGCAGATGAATACGATTCTCATTACAGGTGCTAATGGTTTCCTGGGGAAATCATTAAACAGATATTTTTCTTCTAAGGGCTATAATACCCTAGCTTGTACTAGGCAAGAACTAGATGTCTCGAACCCAAACAAGGTCAAGAATTTTTTACAAGACCATAGTGTCGATATAGTTTTACACACTGCGGTTAAAGGTGGCAGAAGAAATCACAAAGATAACCCAGAAGATTATGTTACAAACCTCAAGATGTTTAACAATCTTCTTAATAACAAAGACCAGTATTCAATTTTGATAAATTTTGGTTCGGGTGCTGAGTTTGATAGGGCAAGAGATATATCAAACTTCGAAGAATCAAGAATCTATGACCAACTGCCATCAGATTATTATGGCCGTTCTAAGAATGTAATCTCAAGAAAGATAGTAGAACTAAATGAACATCTTTACAACTTTAGGCTGTTTGGCTGTTTTGGTAAAAACGAAGAGGAAAATAGATTAATCAAGGTATTAAAATCTGGTATTGAAAAAAATACAGAAGTTACCATTGATGCTAAAAAAGAGATGGACTTTTTTTATGACCAAGACGTTTGTCGAGCTATAGGCTTTTATATTTCCAATTTTAAAAAACAAGATCTACCCAGAGATGTCAATCTTACCTACCCAGAAAAATTTAACTTAAAGCAAATATCTGATATAGTAGAGAATAGATTAGGGTCTCATAATCCTAATCTCATCCTAAAAAATGAAGACGTAAAAAACTATACAGGTAGTTCAAAAACTTTTAATAAAACGTTTCCAAGGGATATTTTTGTTGGATTTATCCAGGGTTTAAATGAGGTTTGTAAATGAAGGACAAAAAGCTAGAAAAAATATTGTCTCTTGTAGAAGAGTACGCAGAAGAGAACTTGCTTCGTAAATCGTGGACTCCAGGAGATTGGGTAAATTACTCAGGGCCTAATTTTAGTTCCGTAGAATTTAGAGAAGCTGTATCAGCTATTCTTGATGGTTGGCTTGTTTTTGGTAAAAAAGCGAGAGAGTTTGAAGAAACTTTCCCAATGTTTTTAGGCAAGAATTTTGGGATGCTGACAAATTCTGGAAGTTCAGCAAACCTTATTATGACCCAAGCTTTGACTAGCAAAAAAAGCTTTATGAAAAAGTTTCATTTACCTAAGGGTAGTAAGTTTATAACCCCAGTGGTTTGTTTCCCTACAACTCTAAACCCGATTATACAAACAGGATTCGAGCCAGTATTTGTAGACGTTGACTTGCCTTCTTTGAATCTCAACCTAGACCAGGTTGAAGATGCTTTGAAGAAAGATAGTAGTATCAGGGGTATTATATTTGCTCACGTTTTAGGAAACCCTCCTGATATGGACAGGTTAATGCATTTAGTTGATAAATACAATTTAATTTTTTTAGAGGATTCTTGTGATGCTATGGGTTCCTTTTATGATGGAAAGAAATTAGGATCATTTGGATTGATGTCAACTTGTTCTTTTTATCCCGCACATCATATGACTATGGGTGAAGGAGGGTTTGTAGCGACTGACGATCCTCGGCTAAGGAGAGTCTTAGCTAGTTTCAGAGATTGGGGCAGGGCTTGTTATTGTAACGAGCAAAAACCAGGAGATGTTACGGCAGGCACGGCTTGCGGGAACAGGTTTAGGCCTTGGCTTAAAGATGGTAAAGAGAGAATAAACTATGATCATAGGTATGTTTTTGATGAGATAGGTTTCAATCTTAAGCCATTAGAGATGCAAGCCGCCATAGGATTAAAGCAGTTAGATAAATTGCAAGATATGGATGATGCTAGAAGAAGAAACTTTAAATCACTAAAGAAAATATTCTCGAAGTATGAAGAGTATTTTATGCTTCCAGAAAAAACTGATAAGTCTGACCCTAATTGGTTTGGTTTTTTATTGACTGTCAAAGACAACAGTGGTTTTACTAGAGAAGATTTTGTTAAGCATCTTGAATCCAATAAGATACAGACAAGATCTTATTTTGCTGGTAATTGTTTATATCATCCTGCTTATGTGGATTACGCTAAGAGATATGATAATATTAAAGAACGTTTTCCAAATGCTTATAAGGCAACAGTTGGATCTTTTTTCTTGGGAACTTTTATTGGTGTAACAGATGAGAAGATAAATTATATTGAAGGGGTCGTGGATGAATTCTTCAGCAAAAGGTAACATGAAAATATTATGTGTAACAGGGTGTTTGGGTTTTATTCCTTCATATTTTGTCCTTAAATGTTTAGAGAGAGGATGGATGGTGTATGGGATTGACAAAGTTACATATGCGGCTAACGAGTCTCTTTTACAGCAGTTGAACACATATGATAACTTTAAGTTTTTAAAAGCTGACATAAAAGATCTTAACTCTTTGTGTGATTGCGATTATGTGGTCAATTTTGCCGCCGAATCTCATGTTGGGAATAGCATAATAAATAGTGATGAGTTCATAAACACAAATATTGTGGGCACCAAAAACCTATTAGATCTCGTTAGGTTCAAGCCAAAGAACTGTGGTAAAAGGCCTATATTTCTTCACATTAGTACAGATGAGGTTTATGGTGATATCTTAGAGGGACACCACACTGAAGATGATTTATTGCATCCAAGTAATCCGTACTCAGCAGCGAAAGCCGCAGCCGATATGCTTGTGTTAGCTTGGTCTAGAACTTATGATTTGCAGTATTTGATAGTTAGACCTACTAACAATTATGGAATTAGACAATACCCTGAAAAATTAATTCCTCTTAGTGTGAAAAACTTACTTAGAGGCAGAAAGATTTCTCTTCATAATGACGGCACTCCAATCAGAAATTGGTTACATGCAGATGATACTGCTGAGGCCGTTCTAACCTTGGTTGACAATGAAGTCGTAAATGAGATATACAACGTTTCGGGAGACTTTGAGCAGCAAAATTCTGAAACTGTTAGAAAGATTATAAAGGCATTTTATGGAACTGACGTTGACTGGAAAGAACATATTGACTATTCTTATGTGAGGAAAGGACAAGATGTAAGGTATTGTCTAAATGACGAAAAAATTAGAAAACTTGGATGGAAGCCTAAAAAAATATTTGACAATGAGATACAATCCATTGTAGACTATTACAAGAAAAATTTTATTTGGTGATATATGAAACTAACTTTTGACGATATTGTAGATAAACACAAAGGACAGTCTTGTGTTATAGCGTTGCACGGACCAAGTTTAGCGCCGTATATCGAAAAGATACAAGAGCTACAAAAGAGTAAAAAGATAACCAGGTTTTCTGTCAACGAGTGGTTTGATTATTTTAGCACAAAGCCCGACTATTGGGTTGTATCCAACACAGAATTTAATATTCGTGATTCTATACTAAATGAGAATGTCTGGAAGATTAGGGATTACCCCATTGATGTTTTTAATACTTATAAGGTGCCTCTGATATATAATCGTGCGGCTGACTTAACAGACCCAGCGTTTGTTGAAGATAATCTTGACTTTGAATATCTTCCCTATGATAATAAACATTTCAAGGGGCACAGTTGTATTGAGGTTTTGAAAAACTTCAAAAAATATTATGAAGAAAATAAAAACCTTGATTTTGAATATTATGGCAACAATAAGCAAATGTGGCAAGTGCCCGATATTAAGAATGAAAATGTCAACCAGTGGTGTGCGCAGGTACATGCAGGTCTAGCTGGCGGATGGTCAAAGACAGGACATTGTTGCCACCTCAGGGATGGCAGTCTTACTTTGCAGGAGAAACTCCAAGAATACTCAGGCCACGAACGTCATTGTGGCGTGGGACAAACTGTTGGTCTTTTTTGTGTTGCTTTGGCTATCCTTATGGGGTTTGAAAATATCTACATTGTTGGACTTGATTTAGATTATTCTTTAGGCTACGCTGACGGTTACCCAGAAGATAAGAACTACTATATCCCTAATGTAGCACAGATTGGACACTGGAGATATGTCTACAAGGATTTCTTACTTGATGATATGAAAATATTAAGAGAAAGCGCCGCTCTAAAAGGTGCAAAAATTATTAACCTAAACAAAGAAGCATGGTATGATGAATTTACCAAAGGAGATTTACTGGTATGAGTGTTTTTGTAATTGCAGAAATTGGTATTAACCATAACGGCAGTCTGGATATTGCCAAACAACTTATTGATGAGGCCGCAGCAGCAGGATGCAATGCGGTAAAATTTCAAAAGAGAACTATTGATAAGGTTTACACGAAAGAAGAGCTTGATAAACCAAGAGAGAGTCCCTGGGGGACAACAAATAGAGAACAAAAACTTGGGCTAGAGTTTACCGAATCTGATTACGAGCAGATTGATGCATATTGTAAAGAAAAAAATATTGAATGGTTCGCATCTGCCTGGGATGTTGATAGTCAAATTTTCATGCGTCGGTTTAATTGCAAATACAATAAAGTTGCGTCGGCTATGCTTACACACAGAGAACTTCTAGAAGAAATTGCATCCGAAAAGAAGCATACTTTTATTTCTACTGGGATGAGCACACTTGAGCAAATTGATAAAGTAGTTGAAATCTTTAAAAGCCATGACTGCTCTTTTGAGCTTATGCATTGTAACAGTACCTACCCAATGCAACTTGAAGATGCAAATCTTCGTGTGATGCACACGCTGCAAAATAGGTACGGCTGTAATGTTGGATATAGTGGCCACGAAACAGGTATCATTATTAGTTGTGCTGCTGTTGCTGTTGGTGCCTCATCTTTGGAAAGACACATTACTCTTGATCGGGCGATGTATGGATCAGATCAGTCTGCGTCCTTGGAGGTTGTTGGACTTAAAAGAATGATGGATTATGTTAGAGATATCATTGCCTGTATGGGCTCGCCTGAAAAGAGGGTCATGGATACTGAAGTATCTATCGCTGAGAAGCTACGAAAGGTAGATACTCTGTGAGTAAAATAGATGCTCTAATACCTGCAAGGGGCGGCAGTAAAGGTTTACCCAAGAAGAATATTAAACTCCTTCACGGTCACCCGCTAATAGCTTATTCGATCATTGCTTGCCAGCAATCGAAAATGATCAATAAAGTTATTGTATCTACAGACGATCAAGAAATCGCTAATGTGGCCTTACAGTATGGGGCAGAGGTTCCGTTCTTAAGGCCATCTGAATTAGCTGGTGACCGATCTAGGGATGAGGAAGTAATACAACATTATTTTGATTCTCTAGGGGGGTCTGATATTGCTTATGTCAGGCCTACTACGCCTCTAAGAGATCCAGAAGTCATAGACGAAGAGATTAAAAGATATTTTCATACTAAGATACTTGTTTCGACTGGCGTAAGGTCAATGCACAAGTTGCCTGAATCTCCTCATAAGATGTTTCAACTTGATAAGAACGGTTATTGTTGTGGGTTTTTTGAAGACTTCAAAGGAGAAAAAAATTACACAAACTTACCAAGACAAGTGTTTCCAGCAGCCTACCAACCAAATGGTTATTTAGACATTGTAAAAAGAGTTACACTTCAAGATGGTGATGCGTTTGGAGAAACGGTCTTGCCTATAATCACTGATTTTGTTTTGGAGGTTGACACTGAGTATGAGTTTGAACTTATAGATTATCATCTGGCCACAAGAGGTCATAAGTTGTTGGATAAATTAAATGAAGCAAAAAGTAAAAACAAATCATAGATCCATAAACAATGGCTACAGTTTAAAGAAAAACAAATTACACGATAAGCGATACTCTACAGAGACCGAAGCAAACGGACACCAAGTGCCGGTCGTTTGGGATCGTGCATACGATTATAATGTCTTTGATAAGGATGGCAACAAATGGATTGATATGACTTCTGGCATATTTGTCACTAATGCTGGTCATGCTAATCCACAAATTAAAAAAGCTATCAAAGATCAGGTTGATTCTGATCTAATATTCGCCTACCAGTATATAACCGAGATAAGACAGGAATATGTTAACAAGCTTTTAGAGGTTTCTCCTAATCACTTTGAAAAATCGATACTTCTTAATACTGGTTCTGAAGCTACTGATGCAGCCTATCGACTGGTTAAATCTTGGGCAAAAAAGAATAACAAAAAATATATTATAACTTTTAACGGTAGTTATCACGGAAGAGTTCTCGGGTCGGCCTTTATATGTGGGTCTAAAGATGCAACAGAATGGTCTTCTATGGTAGATGATGATGTGGTGTTTATAGACTTTCCTGTAGATCCAGATGTTGAGTTTGATCCTAATATCCTACCACCTGCTGATCAGATCGCAGCATTTTTCCTAGAGACGTATCAAGGCTGGGCCGCCTGGATGTACCCACCTCAATATATTCAAGCTCTTTATAAGTTTGCAAGAGACAATGGAGCACTTATTTGTTTTGATGAGGTTCAATCAGGGTTCTATAGGATGGGTGAGTTATATGGATACATGACCTATGGTGATAACATAGAGCCAGATCTTATTTGTCTTGGAAAAGGCATATCTTCGTCAATTCCTATGTCAGCTATACTTGGAACAAAAGAAATTATTGATGTCGATTTAAACGCTAATCTAAGTGGCACACACGCCGGAAATACTTTGGGGTGTGCAGCTTGTCTAGCAAACATAAAATTCTTAACAGATAAAAAGTTTCAAAAGGAACTTAATAAAAGAATACAGGTTTTTGAAAAGAGAAGTCATAAACTTCTTGACTATGATTGTGTTACTAATGTTAACGCTAGGGGTATGGTGGCTGGTATTGTTTTTGATACAACAGAAAGAACGAACAAAATTGTTACTGATTGTATTGAAAATGGAGTCCTACCAGTCTGCACTTTTAGAGAGTCAATAAAATTAGGACCACCATTAACTTTACCCATTGAAGCTATTAACGAAGCTTTTAATGTAATAGAGCAATGTATCAATAAGAACATTTAGTCATGTTAAACATTAGACATACTGGAATAGTTGTAACAGATATGCAGAGGTCCATAGCCTTCTACAAGAGTCTGGGGTTTGAGATAAAAAAAGATATGATAGAGTCTGGCCCTTACATTGATAGTTTACTCTCTATAGATAATGGCGAGGTCAATACAGTTAAAATGAGCTTGAGGGATGGGGGGATGGTGGAACTTCTTCATTTTAAAAATCACCAGGAGATGCCGACACCAGGCAGGTTAACCAATATTGGTTGCACTCATTTTGCTATGACTGTTGACAATTTAGAAAAAACATATAACGACCTTGTGTTAACAGGAGTTGAGTTTGTTAGTGAGCCACAATATTCACCAGATGGATTTGCAAGGGTTGTTTTTTGTAAAGATCCCGATGGAACTTTTATAGAACTAGTGGAGGAAATTTGATGAAACTTGGAATGATACAAGGAAGATTACTTAGACCTGAAGACGGTGGTATTCAAGAATTTCCAGTTTGTTGGGAAGAGGAGTTTGATAGGGCAAAAAACTTAGGACTGAACCACATTGAGTGGATTGTAACAACTAGATCTTTTGGTTATAATGCAATCTTCTCTAAGGATTGTTCTAGATTTCCTATCAGTTCACTATGTGCTGATAATCTTGTTGATGATCGATTCACTCAAAGTGGATTTTTGCGTGATAACTTAGACCCAATCTGTAAAGCTGCTATTGACAATAAAGTGATGTGGGTTACAGTTCCACTACTAGAGAAGAGTGCCATATACGACACACAAAGAAGACAAGCATTTAAACAAGAAATACTAAAATATGCTGACAAATACCCAGGGTTAAATTTCTCGTTTGAGGCCGAAACTACAGCAGAGAATGTTTTAGATATAGTTAAGGAAAGTAATAATTTTTGGATTACCTATGATACAGGAAACATAACCTCTGAAAGGATTGACCATAAGGATTATATCCAAAAAACACACAGCAGGATAAGTAACGTTCATTTGAAGGACAGGACATTTGACGCAAAAACTGTTATCCCACTTAGCGGCGATACTCCGTTTGATGAGATTTTTAACACTTTGTCAACCCTAAACTATAATAACCTATACACTATGCAGACTGCTCGTGGTGTTACGGGCTCTGAATTGATGACTATGAAACAGCATAAGAATATTTTTGAAAGGATATATCATGCAACGAACTCCTGACTTATTTGATTTGACTGGTAAAACAGCACTAATAACTGGCGGCGGTGGATTGCTGGGGCCAAAACATGCAGAGGCACTAATTGAATGTGGAGCACAGGTGGTCATAACAGATCATCACGAGGATCGAGCAATTACCAGAGCAGAAGAGTTGAATAAAAAATATGGTAAACTTGTAGCTACTTCTCATCGTATGGATGTAACAAACAAGAGCGAAGTTGAACAAGTATTTTCAAAATATGATACCATTGATATTTTGATTAACAATGCAGCCAAAGATCCAAAGGTTAAAAAGGGCGGTGGACTTAAACCAGACTCAAGGTTTGAAACAATGTCTCAAGAGTATTGGTCAGAGGGTATTGATGCAGCCGTTAACGGAACTTTTATTTGTTCGCAAGTTGCTGCTAACAAAATGCTAGAGAATGACCAAAGGGGTGTAATTCTTAATATCTCCTCTGACCTTGGTGTCATCGCCCCAGATCAAAGAATTTATAGAAAGCCAGACGTTGCAGAAGATATGCAAAATGTTAAGCCAATTACATATTCAGCAGCGAAGTGGGCTATTATTGGCATGACAAAATATCTGGCCGTATATTTTGCAAATAAAAACATTAGAGTTAATTGCCTAAGTCCAACAGGTGTCTACAATGATCACCCAGAGGAATTTGTTAAGAAATTATCTAATATTATCCCAATGGGTCGAATGGCCCATATTGATGAATATAAAGGTGCGATTGCATTTCTGTGCTCGGATGCTAGCACCTATATGACTGGTGAGAATATGGTTATTGATGGTGGTAAAACAGTATGGTAAACAAAGTTTCACTAGATATGAAACACGTTGACAAAGGCTGGGGCTTTGAACGTTGGATCGTTAACAAAGAGGAGTATTGTGGCAAGTTACTATTCTTTAACAAAGATAAAAGATGCTCTTGGCATTATCATAAAATAAAAGATGAAGTTTTTTACTTGCAGTCTGGTAGAATGATTGTAAAGTATGGAGACACAGATAGTCTTGACGAAGCAAAAGAAGTGGTCCTTAACCCAGGAGATAACTTCTATGTTTATGTGGGACTAAGACATCAAATGATAGCGTTAGAAGATTCAGAATTATTTGAGTTTTCAACACAACATTTTGATAGTGACAGTTATAGGGTGGTAAAAGGTGACTAAAAAAGTAAAGGTAAATTTATTTGATAATCTCACTCCAGAATTTTATGATGAATTTTGGGGCTTCCACAATTTTTCAAGCGAATTTGAACCTCAAAAGATTGAATGGATGAAGCAAAGTATTGGAATGGGATATCCAGAATTTAACGGTATTACAGTGTTTACCGATAAAAATTTAGTTGACCCTTGGGTGGATAAAGTTAAGTCAAAACGCAAGGTTGCTTTTATTGTTGAGTGTCGTGGGGTACATGATTGGGCCTACGAACAAATTAAGCGAGTTGAGCACAAATTTGATAAGATTTTTACTTTTGATGAGGAGTTATTGTCAAGAGGTGACAAGTATGTTAAAAACCTGATCGGCACATCGAGGGTCTCACATGAGGATGCGGGTATTCATAAAAAGAGTAAAATGCTATCAATGATTGCGTCTAAACAAGTTTTAACCCGTGGACACAGACTGAGACACAAAGTAGCAGAAGCTATTAAGGGTAGGTATGAAGTTGATATGTGGGGTGGTGGATATCAACCCTTTGGGAAAAGCATATCTGGAAGAACTGCTGGAGCCATTAGAGAGGGAAAAAACGAACCTCTACAGGATTACAGATTCAGTATTACGATTATGAATTCGAGTGAAAAAAACTATTTTACAGAAACTTTGGTAGATGTGTTCCGACAGGGTACAATTCCAATTTTTTGGGGCTGTCCAAATATTGGTGAATATTTTAATGAAGACGGTATTTTACATTTTAACACAGGGCAAGAGCTTTTTAATATACTTGACAATCTTTCTGAAAACTTGTACGAAAGTAAACTTGATGCAGTTAAAGAAAACTATGAGCTAGCTAAAAAATACATCTCAATGGATGATACTTTTGCTACAAACTTAATAAACGAATTTCCGGAGCTACTAGATGACTAGAAAATATTTACCAACACTCTCAGAATTGATTGATAGGCTGTCTATCGCCCAACTTAAAGAGGTGTTTATTACTGATCACAAAGAAGAATATGCACAAGAGATTAAAGACATTGTTCACGATATAGATTTGTGTCTAAAAGAAACAAAAAATGTAGACGCAGAAGTTATCAGAGCCGTGGTTGTATTATCCCAGATGAATCTTCATATTTGGCATAACGAATCAAATTATAGAAAAGGTATAAAGGATGGTAACAACTTGGAATTAACTCACGGTCTTAATGGTATTCGTAATACGGCCAAAAATAAAATTCAAGAGATTGCTGGCGGACGAAAAGATTATAAGATAGATTGTTTAGCTGCCGATTTTAAGGACTGGGATATTAGCTGGTAGCAATGCTTTTTTCAGAAGTTAAAATTTTTGAAGCTGATATGTTTAGGGAGTATCGTGGAGATATCTGGACAACATATAAAAAGAATACATTCCCAGTAGATTTAAACTTTGTACACGATAAGTTTTCTTCTTCTCGAAAAAATGTTATACGAGGAATTCATGGCGACTATAAGACTTGGAAGTTAGTAAGTTGCCTGCAAGGTGAATTGTATTTTGTTGTAGTTGACAATCGACAAGAATCAAAAAATTATTTGAAATGGGATTGTATGATGCTTGATGACAAAGATAGAAGACAGGTTTTATTGCCTCCTGGTTTTGGGAATGGTTTTTGTGTTATGAGCGATTCTGCCGTCTTTAGCTACAAACTAGCATACGAAGGACAGTATTCAGATGTTGATCAACAATTTACCTTAAAGTGGAATGATACTCGTGTTAGTATAAACTGGCCAATAGACAATCCAATTTTACAGGCGAGGGATAAATGAACATACCTAACCATTTAGAGAAAGTTAGAGAGGTGTCTTTGACTCCTCAGGATCTAATTGATTTTGAGACAAAAGTTAAAGAGACATATGAAGCCGGAAAAATTAAAGGACCAATTCATCTAGCTAAGAATAATGAAAATGAACTAATAGAAATATTTCAGTATATAAGTCCCGATGACTGGGTTTTTGTTCCTTGGAGAAACCATTATCACGCTCTTTTGCACGGAGTTGATCCTGACAAATTGTTTAATTCAATTGTAGAGGGAAGAAGTATGGGAACTAATAATCTAAAACCAAACTTTTATGCATCATCGATTGTTGGTGGTATTATACCTCTCGCATTAGGCGTCGCTTTGGGGATCAAACAAAAAGGCAAAAACAATCGTGTTTGGTGCTTTGTTGGCGATATGACTATGGAGACAGGGGTGTTCCACGAGGCTTACAAATATAGTAAGAACTTTGACCTACCTATTCAGTGGGTTGTCGAGGATAATGATATGAGCGTCCACACTCCAACAGATATGGCCTGGGGTGAAAAACAAGAGGTGCCTGATGGCGTTATTTATTACAAGTATGAAATGGAATATCCTCACCACGGAACAGGAAAGTGGGTAAATTTTTAATGAAATATAAAAGCGAACTTATCAGATCAATGAACTGGCTTGCAAAACAAAGAGATACAATATTTCTTGGGCAAGCTTGTAAGGTTAGTGGACACGCAATTTCTAGCACCCTAGTTGAAGTACCCGATGAAAAAAGAATTGAACTACCTGTGTTTGAGGAAACACAGATGGGCATCTCAACAGGGATGGCCCTAGAAGGATATGTGCCAATCACAATGTATCCTCGATTTGATTTCTTTATCTTAGCCTGTAATCAACTAGTAAACCATCTTGATAAGATGAGAGATATGTCAAAGGGAGAAATGACTCCTCGTGTGATTATAAGGGTTGCTGTCGGTACAAAAAACCCTATTGATGCAGGACCACAACATACCCAGGATCATACAGAGGCTTTTCGCAAAATGTTAACCGAGGTAAATGTTGTTGATCTTTATGAGCCAGAGGATATATTCCCAGCCTTCAAGGAGGCTTATGAAAGACCAGATTCAAAATCAACATTAATAATTGAACATGGAGAGTTCTATGGAACAAAATAGTTTTTCCTGGCCTTTGATAAATGACAATATAACAGAGGAGGATAAAGCTGCTCTAATTAAGTGGCTTCAAGAGCCGAATGTTAGATTTACTCAATCAAAGTATGTAAAAAAGTTTGAGCAAGCTTGGTCTGATTGGCTTGGAGTTAAGTATACAGTCTTTGTAAACTCTGGTGCGTCTGCCAACTACATTATGACTTCAATTATGAAAGAGATTAAAGGAGATGGCGAGGTTATTGTTCCACCCATTGGGTGGGTTTCTGATATTGCCCCAGTAGTCAATTTGGGGATGACCCCTGTGTTTGTAGACGTTGACCCAGAAAGTCTGGCCATCACTGCTGAAAATATTGAAAACGCAATCACAGACAAAACAGTTGGCATTGTTCTTGTTCACGCCTTAGGTTTTAATGGCTTGACTGACAAGCTTGTAGAACTTGCAGAAAAACACAACCTAATTTTGATTGAGGATTGTTGCGAGTCTCACGGCGCTACGTTTGATGGGAAAAAAATTGGAACTGTTGGCGATATGTCAAACTTTTCTTTTTATTTTGGGCACCACATTACAACAGTTGAAGGCGGGGTTGTTTGCACAAATGACAAGAATATCTATGAGCTAGCAAAGATGTTTAGGTCACATGGAATGATTAGAGAAGCTGGGGATGAAGTGTATAACACATATACAGCGAAATACCCAGACTTAAATCCTTTATTTCTTTTTGCTGTTCCTGGCTATAATTTGAGGAATACAGAATTTAATGCTGTGTTGGGCCTTGAACAATTAGGAAGGCTAGATAGGGCAGCTACGATTAGAGCAGAAAATTTTAAGACTTGGATTAGTAACTTAGATACTAGCAAATTTCAAACAAACTATCTTGAAGAAGGAAACAGTAGTTTTGCACTGCCACTAATTCTTAGAGAAAAAGATAAAGATTTGTTTGAGAGAGTCTGCTCTGTTTTGCAACAAGAAAGAGTAGAGTATCGCATTGGAACTGCTGGTGGTGGCAACCAAGCCAGACAACCTTATCTAGAAAAGTACGATCATAGGATTGTAGGTGACTTAGAAATCTCAGATCACATACATGATTTTGGGCTTTATATTGGTAACCATACTGAACTTGAAGAAGAAAATATTATTAAATTGTGTGAGGTTATAAATGACTGTTGATTTTAAAAACCAAAGTGTTTTAGTTACTGGCGGGACTGGAATGATAGGTCGCCAACTTGTTGATCTGTTAGTGGAGAGAGGGGCTAAGGTATACGTTGTATCTTTGGACCCTCCGAGGGGACTGCCTGACGGTGTGATGTACAAGCTTGCAGATCTTACAGACTTTTCTGCTTGTCAGGAAGTTTGTGAAGGTATGGATTATGTTTTTAACTTGGTGGGCGTTAAAGGCTCCCCAAAAATGTGCAAGGAACAGCCAGCAGACTTTATGGTTCCTATGCTCCAGTTCAATACCAATATGATGGAAGCAGCAAGGCGTGCGGGAGTAAAGTGGTATTTGTATACTAGTAGTGTGGGCGTTTATCATCCAGCGGAAGTCTTCAGAGAAGATGATGTTTGGTCAACTTTTCCGTCGAACAACGATAGGTTTGCTGGCTGGGCTAAGAGAATTGGAGAGTTGCAAGCAGAAGCATATAGTATCCAATATGGTTGGGACTGTGTTTCAATTGTAAGGCCCGCAAACGTTTACGGACCATACGATAACTTTGACCCAGAGAATGCAATGGTCATCCCTTCGTTGATTCGCAAAGCGTTTGAAAACGATAAACTGGAAGTTTGGGGAGATGGCTCTCCGATTAGAGATTTTATCCACTCCAGAGATGTAGCTTTGGGTATGCTTCATATGGTAGACAATAAAGTAACAAAACCTGTTAACCTTGGAAGTGGTGAAGGGATCGCAATCAAGCAGATTGTGGATATCGTTGTTGACAAATGCCCTAAGGATCTTGATGTAGTCTGGCAGACAGACAAGCCAACTGGGGACAAGAAGAGAATCCTTGATTCTGCTCGTGCAAAAGAAGTAGGGTTCGAGACAACAATTAGCCTTGAAGAAGGTATTCAAGAAACGATTGAGTGGTTTGAAGAAAACAGGAGTATGATTGATGACAGGCATAATGCCTTTAGAAAGTAATACTTTAGTTACTGGCGCTGGTAGCGGCCTAGGAAAATATATTGCATCACAAATTGATTGTGTTGGTATGACAAGGGATAACGCAAAAGAAGTTTTGCAAAAGAATAACTCATTTGATTTAATTATCCATTGTGCCTTTAACGCAACAAGGAACACTAACGATTACTATAAAGTTTTACAAGACAATATATTTTTGACAAAAAGTTTAGCTTTGTTGCCACATAGCAAATTTGTGTTTCTATCTTCGATCGATGTATATCAAAAAGAGGATGATCTTTATAAGACAACAAAATTGATGGCTGAATCCATAGTCAATAAAATAGCGACTAACCCCTTAATACTCAGGTCCAGTGCTATCATTGGACCAATGATGAGAAAGAGTAGTTTGATAAAAATATTAGAGGATAATGATCCTCAATTGTCTCTATCTAAAGATTCCACGTTCAATTATGTTTTACAGAGTGATATATTGTCAATGATTCAGTTGTCAGCCAAAAACAACTATTCTGGGATCATTGATTTTGTTTCATCAGAAAATATCAAACTTCAGGATGTTGCAGAAAATTTTGATAAGCAAGTGACTTTTGGTCAATACACTTATGAAACACCAATTATACCTAATGGGACACTTCAAGCAAAGTTTCCTCCTGCCTGGCACACATCTTTAGGTAACATAGAAAGATTTATTAAGGAAAAAGAAAAATGAAAAAGAAAATTCTACTGTGTGGTGCTACTGGATTTATTGGAAAGAATTTATTAGAGCACTTCTCCTTTGGAGATGAATATAACATCCGGGCCATTTATCATAACAAGCATCCTGATGTTGAACCAAGTGAACATCCTAATGTTGAATGGATCTATGCAGACTTAAACAATAAAGAAGATGTGGATAGGGTGATGGAAGGGATCAATATCGTCCTCCAGTTTGCGGCTACAACTTCTGGTGCTAAAGATATTACGACTAAGCCGTTTATTCACGTCACAGATAACGCAGTCATGAACTCTTTGTTATTACGATCTGCTTACGAAAATAATGTTGATCACTTTGTTTTCCCGAGTTGTACGGTAATGTACCAGCCAAGTGAAGAAGCATTGTCTGAAGATGATTTCTCTGGGGAGGATGAAATATACCCGAAGTATTTTGGTGTGGGTAATACAAAAGTTTATATTGAGAAGATGTGTGATTTCTATTCGAGACTTGGAAGAACAAAACACACAGTGATTAGGCACTCAAATATATACGGTCCTCACGACAAGTATGATCTAGAGAGAAGTCATGTTTTTGGTGCTACTGTTACTAAAGTAATGACCGCAAAAGACAAAGTTGTTATGTGGGGAACAGGGGAAGAAAAAAGAGACCTTCTTCACGTTGACGACTTGTGTAGGTTTGTTGAATTATCGATAAAAAATCAGACCGAAGATTATGAATTATTTAATGTTGGCTTGGGACAGGCTGTCCCAGTTCGTGAACTTGTTCAAAAAATTATCAACGCTTCTGGTAAGGATTTGAAGATTGAATCGGATTTAACTAAACCAACCATAAAAACTAGTTTATACTTGAATTGGAAAAAAGCTTTTACTAAGTTGGGTTGGTGCCCCGAGGTAACTCTTGATAAGGGCATAGAAAAAACTTTGAAATGGTATAGGGAAAATATAGATGTCTAAAAGTGTTTTCATTACTGGTATTACAGGGATGGTCGGCTCTCATTTGGCCGACTTTCTTCTAGATAATACGGACTGGGAAATCTATGGGTTCTGTAGGTGGAACGATAATTTTGAGAACATACAACACTTGTTTCCAAAAATTAATTCTAAAGATAGAGTTCATTTAGTTTATGGTGATCTGAATGATTATCCGTCCATAACTAAAGCTATTAAAAAAAGTAATCCTGATTATGTTTTTCATCTGGCTGCACAAAGTTATCCACAAACAAGTTTTGTGGCACCGCTTGAAACTCTTGAGACTAACATTTTAGGAACAGCAAAATTATTAGAGTCAATCAGAGACTCGGGATTACGACCAGTAATTCATGTTTGTGCGTCCTCTGAAGTTTTTGGAAGAGTGCCAAAAGAATACTTGCCGATTAATGAGGAAGTGACGTTTCATCCAGCTTCTCCTTATGCTATATCAAAAGTAGGGACGGATTTAATCGGTAGATATTATGCAGAGGCCTACGGAATGATGGTGATGACAACCAGAATGTTTACACACACAGGACCAAGAAGGGGCGATGTATTTGCAGAGTCAACTTTTGCAAAACAAATTGCTATGATTGAAGCTGGTAAATTGCCACCTGTAATAAAGGTTGGTAACTTACAATCACTAAGAACATGGTCAGATGTTCGGGATGCAGTTAGGGCATATTACCTACTTGTTACTCACAATCCGACAGCCGGGGAATATTACAATATTGGCGGCACTTACAGTTGTACTGTTGAAGAGATGTTAAACTATTTGGTTAGTCAGTCAACAGTTAAAGACATTAAGATTGAGACAGACCCAGAGAGGCTTCGTCCGATTGATGCAGATTTACAGGTGCCTGACACGGCTAAGTTTACAAACCACACCGGATGGGAACCAACAATACCATTTGAGAAAACAATGACTGACTTATTGAACTATTGGAGAGAGAAAGTACAAGGTGACAGGGAGTTTCTTTCTAGGTAATGGCTGCTAAGGTTTTGGTCATAGGCGAAAGCTGCAAGGACGTTTTTAATTATGGTAATTGTGACCGTATGTGTCCTGATGCACCGGTACCAGTTTTTAATGGAACAGCAACAGTAGTTTCAGACGGTATGGCCATGAATGTTTTGCACAACATAAAGTCACTTGGTATTGAATGTGACATTATAACAAACAATAACTGGCAGTTGATTAAAAAGAGTAGGTACATTGACAATAAAACCAATCAAATGCTTTTGAGAATTGATGAAAATGATGAAGTTATAAATGAACTTGATATATCTTTAATTGAGCAAAACATAGGAAACTATGATGCCGTTATCATTTCTGACTATTGTAAGGGCTACCTATCTGAAGACATAATGGCAAAAATATCTCAAATGCACGATAAGGTTTTTTTAGACACAAAAAAATTGTTAGGTGACTGGTGTGATAATATGGCGTTTATTAAGATAAATTATTACGAACACGCTAGAACTAAACACTTGTTGAAGAAAAGCCTATATGATCAGCTTATAATAACGCTTGGGTCTAACGGGTGTGAACATCGAGGAAAAATATACCCAGTAGAAAAAGTGGAGATAAAAGATTCCTCAGGTGCCGGGGATACATTTATAGCAGGACTTGTGGCTGAGTATTTGACAAACTACGATATAAACGATGCAATACACTTTGCAAACCAGTGTGCTACAAAAGTTGTTCAAAAGCGAGGTGTAAGTATAGTATGAAAATTGTATGGACAAATGGATGTTTTGATGTTTTGCATCGTGGACACATAGAAATGTTTAAGTATGCAAGATCTCTGGGAGACAAACTTATTGTTGGACTTGATACAGATGATAAAGTTAAGTCTGACAAAGGCGATGCTCGGCCATTTAATACCCTAGAAGACAGAGAGTTCTTAGTAAGTTCCATCAGGTATGTTGATGACACAGTATCGTTTTCTTCAAAAAATGATTTAGAAAGCTTAATAAAATCTATAAAGCCTGATATTCTTGTTGTGGGATCAGATTGGGAAGGAAAGTATGTAGTCGGATCGCAATACGCAAAAGAACTAAAGTTTTTTGATCGTATTGGTGATTATTCTACAACAAAGATTTTACAAAATGTTAATTTACGTTGATATAGATGATACAATTTGCACTTATGAAGGAGGGCGACATTATCCAGACGCCATTCCGATTAGGGAAAGAATACAAAAAATTAATGACCTTTATGACGAGGGTAATCAGATAATTTATTGGACTGCCAGAGGTGGTACCACAGGAATTGATTGGACAGAACTTACCCATAAACAACTTAAAGAATGGGGTGTTAAGTGTCATGAAATTAAAATGTGGAAACCACCATATGATCTTTTCATATGTGACAAGGCCATAAACACTTTAGAATATTTTAAGGAGAAGCAAAATGAAACTATCTAAACAAGCCATTGGTGCTTTACTGATGACACTACAGAAATGTCTAGCAGAAGAAGAGGATATTACAGAGTTGTTATCAGACTGGAATCTTTCAATTAGGGATGAAGAAGTCTGGGTCGATAACCCCCCTGGTGTTTACATGTCCGATGATAAAATGAATAAGTTTGAAACAGAGTAAATGCCAACTTACGTTTACAAATGTAATGCTTGCGAAGAAGTATTTGAATATTTTCACTCCTTTAGAGTCAAAAGGACTACCTGCGAAAGTTGTGGACAGGAGTCTTTACAAAAAATGCTCAATACACCTATAAACATTACAAAAACGTTAAAAAAGAAAACAACAACACCGGGCGAAGTGATTAAAGATACTATTGAGCAAACAAAAGAAGAAATAAAAAAAGACAAAGAAAAACTACGGAGTCGATCAGAGTAGATGCTTTCTTGGTTTTTATGCTTCATATTTGTGACAATATCTGTATTCTTAGCTTGGTACATTAGAGAATTATTGAAGAGGTTCAGATTTTTATCTGACAACAGTTTTATTATAAAAGAAAAAGTGGAGAGGTACAGACAACACTTACAAAGTGTTTATGAGTTGCCTACCTTTTATGGCGATGATACCATGAAAGGTCTTTTGGCACACACACAAGCTTTGGTTCTTGATTTACAGGAAATTGAAGAAGTATTCTTTCTAACTGACATAGTAGAGGAGGAATATGATGCCGAAGAAGAAGAAAGCTAATTACTATTTTACATCAGAGACTGAACGGGCAATCATTGATTACACAGAGACTGATTGCAAGCAGATTAGGGAAGATCTTTATCGAAGTAAAATACAGCCAGCCTTTGATGAACTAGTTGACAAGATTGTATACACATATAAATTTACGTCCCTAGAAAACATTGATGTTCTAAAGGATGATTGTAAAATTTGGCTAACTACCATTTTAGGTAAGTTTGATGCCAATAAGGGAACAAAGGCCTTTTCGTATTTTTCAGTTGTTACAAAGAATTGGTTTACTCATAAAGCAAAAAAACAAACTCAAAGAAACAAAAGAGAAATAAACTATGATGATCTTGTCAAAGAGATAGAGGTTGTTAGTGCTAGTGAGAAAAAAAGCTTTGAGGATAAACAGGAGGACGCTGAGTTTTGGCTTCATCTTTTAACAGAGATAAAAAGCTGGGATCGTCCGAACCTCAGGGATAACGAAAAGTGTGTCCTAAATGCTGTTTTAACGCTGATGGAAAGCATTGATCAGATAGAAATATTCAACAAAAAAGCAATTTACTTATATCTCAGAGAAATAACTGGTCTTAATACCAAGCAAATTGTAAGCTCTCTAAACAAGATGAGAGAAAAATATGGCACCTTCAAGAAAAAATGGGACAATGGAGAAATATAGTAAGCGCCTATTTACAATAAGCGGAGGTATTATTAATGAAGAAAGACTTAGATTCCTTAATAGAACAAGCTTTAGATAACGTTAAGAATGACAGGCAAGTTACTGAAACTCTCTTAATGGAATTGCAGGAATATATGGGTGTTCCTGGTAATCAAGACAGGTACTCCGATTCTGGTCCAGTCGCAGCCAAATTTGTTGAAACGTTACAAAGAAGTAACGAACAACTGGTTAAGCTGGCAACTCTTGTACAAAAAAGAGAAGCCGCTTCAGCGCAGGAAGGACTTACAGATTTAGATCGTGAAAATATATTCAAAATGATTAAGGAGGAATAAAGATGTCAGATAGTTCTAATCCTGATAAACCAAGTAGACCAAATACTGCATCTAAGCTTATATCAAGGCCGCAACAGCCTAAGCTTCTCCGACCTTATTCTCCTAATAGGGAGAATTTTTTTGATGTTATGCAGGAGGTTATGTTTGATAAACTTTCTGTTAGTGCAGTTGAAAATGATACAAAATCATCTCATTTTGCAACTGTCTATAGAGTTGATGAAAACGCAGGATTTTTTGATTTTCTACTCGGCGCAAACTCGATCAGAGTCCGTGCCAGAATAGACGAACCAGACACGGCTCATAGCACCATAGTAATACCAGATAGTGCAGAAGATCAAGCTAAAATAAATCTACTGGTCGAATTTGAGGGTGATATAGATGAGATCGGCGGTAAACCAAAAATAGGGGATATTGTTGAGGTTGAATTCTACAACAAATCAAACAAAACAAAACTATTTGGCAATGGAAGAATAAAGAAGCTTATATCAGCGACAGCAGTGGCCGGAGTTCAAAACAGAAATAGCTCAGGAATTCTTGGCGCATTGTCAAATCTGTTTGGTGCTAATCCAGATAAATGCTCTCAGCCAGGAAAAAAATCACCAGTTAAAACAACACCCCCTGGTGGAGCCACACTTGTTGGCGCAAACGCCGCCGCTACTGTTAGCGATAGAAACCCCAGAAAGCTTAATTCTCCCACTGAAGACTCTACAGATGCGATCAGCAATTCAAGACTTCCCGAACAAAAACAAAGTTCGAATGTACCAGCGGGGTCATCAACGCCAACTCCGCAAGAAAATTTTGCCAACTCTAGGTCGTCTGGTCCTGGTCCTTTCCGGGCTTCTCCTGGGTCAAATCAAGATACACCTAATGGTGGGCCCAAAAAGAATGATCCATGTGATGGTCAGGTTCAAACTGTATCTGCTTATCGTGCTCGTAAGGCTGAACAACGAGGCAGATTTTTTAATACCGAAGCGCTTGGCGGTGCAGCCGGGATAGACAAGGATGGTGTGCCTTTTACTTGGGACAGAGGAACTGATAGAAGAATTAAAAAAATGCATCCTGATGCAAGAATCATCGTAGCTGACTTTATAAATTATGCAGCAGAAAGAGGGTATTACCTAAGAGTTTTAGAAACTCATAGAACTGTGAAAAGACAAAACGAGTTGTACTCACACGGCAGGACAGTCAGACCGCCAAATAAAACAGTTACAAAAGCAAGAGGTAAACCAAAAAGCAGCCCGCATCAATATGGTATAGCTTTTGATTGTGTTGAAGTAGCTTTTGGTAGAGATAAACGAAACAAGGGTAAAAGATTTTCGACCCCTGGGATTGGTAAATCTGGTTTTGATGATGCTTACCCAAAAAGTAGATGGTATGAAATAGGAGCTATTGGAAAGCAATTTGGGTTTGTTTGGGGTGGTAATTTTACAACTTTCTTTGATGGGCCACACTTCGAGGTATTCAGAGCATCAATCCAGCAAATGAGAGATAAGGAGAAGATAGGGCAAGTTGTTGTGGATCCAAAACTTGGACGATCATTTGTATTCCCAAAATTTTAAATTATGGTATTAAAAAAAGCACAAAGCACAGTTGGTGTGCCAGAATCTGAATTACAAAAACTAAAAGACCTTCCTGACGCTCAAAGGGATAATAGCGGCTTATCTAATACTTCGGTTGTTGAGGCTATTCCAAACTATAATTCAACCAACGCTGAAACTGTCTACAAAGGAAAACATAATTCTTACATTGTGATGGGCAGGGATAGGCCAAGGGACATAGAGTCTGGATATGGCGGTATCGGCGTAACTCAATGTGGAACTATTGATCTAGTTGTGGGTCTTGGCGGTGCAACTGGTGTACAAGTAAATGAACAAAACGAGAGCGTTTACACAGACAAAAGCCCAGAATTAGATTCAGCTAGAATTTATATTAGCCAAAGAACTGACGTAGATTATAATTTTGGTTTGCCTGACGGACGAGTTGGCAAATCAACAAACAAATCAGCAGTTGCAGTTAAGGCCGATGCTGTTAGGCTTGTTGCTAGGGATGGTATCAAGCTTGTGACTGGTACCGATGTTTATGATGGTCAAGGTGTGCGAATTGACATCCAAGAGGGCATAGACCTTATCGCCGGCAATAATGATGAGGATATGCAACCTCTCGTTAAGGGTAAAAATTTACAAGAAGCACTAAGAGAGATAATTGATCTTATCGCTGACTTAAACGGTGCGGTTACTACTTTAAGCTCTATGTACCTTCAGATGATGTCTGCGCTAACTCTTCATACTCACATAGCCGTCGCACCGGGTTCGCCGGTATCACCATCACCTGATTTTGCCGCTACAGCAGTTAGTCAGTATTCACAACTAATAAAGTTGTTTTTTGATTTGGGTATTCACCAAAAAAACACTGTATCAACGAAGCTTGATTTTACTTATGAAACAGGAGCAGGTTATATCAATAGTTTATTTAACCACACTAACTAAATAATTTTATGAAGAACATTGTAAACCCAAGACCAACAGATTTTGCTGACGCCCTACCAGAGGCCATCAAAAACGATAATGGCGTTATAACAGGATGGAGCAACCTACCTGATGAAGAGAAACGTTTCATTAGGCGTGGTGTGGGTTACGACTATGAGGATGAAAGAAACAAGTTTATCATTGATATGATTCATACGGCTTATTTGAGTGGTATTGGATTTTTAAGTATCGGCATGGAAGTTTCTAGAGGAATCCCAAACGGAAGGTTTGGATTTACTACCGCTAATAGGTTTATATCAGTTAAAGATGCCTTAGCTTATGCTGCATTATATCCACAGAACGCAAAAGTAGGATTATCTCCCTCTGCTACGCCATACCCTCAGAACCCTAGATTACAGGGTAAGAGCTTTAGTATTTTCTTCGTTGGAAAAGAAGAGAAACAACAGATTCTTACGGACATAACAACACGTCTTGGTTCTTCTATAAAAAACTCTGCTTTTGATACTGTTACTACAGAACAAGCACAAAAAGCCTCAAATCAAAATGATGTAGATAATCCAGATCCATTTTCACAGCCAAAAAAATCAACGTATACAGTTAAGAGTAATGGCGAGAGTTTTTCTACGATTGGTAATAAATTTGGCGTGGCTGCCGCAATATTATTAGATATCAATAGCGACACTAAAAGACCAGAACCAAACCAAGCAGACAATATTAATGGACAAAATCTTAGCGCTGGAGATGTTGTTAAATTACCTTTCAATGCAGTTAACGCAAGAATACCAGAAGTAATACCATCATATTCAACCTCCAGGGTAAACCAGTTATTGGAAGCCAGTGGTAGGCCAACAGGATCAATACCATCTGGTTTGTCAGTTATCAAGAAGGATTTAGCAGAGGAAAAAAGAAAAGTTGATCCAGAAGTTGACTTGCAAGACTGGACAGCAAATGCTAAACCGTACCCTAGTGTTGGCACTGGGGTTAGCCCTGTTTTAAATGCCACAGTAGAAGTTCCTGTTGATTTAGCTGCATATGTAAGAAGAGACGAATTAACAAAGGTATATTATAACCCAACTGAAAAAAACTATTGGTGTGTCTTTAGAACTCTCGCCCTAAACCCTGAGTCTTATGATATCGGTGGCGGTGACCAGGCAGCAGAAAATATATCAAGTTTTCAATTTGATATCGCAGTTCCAGAAATATTAAAGTTTGCTGACAGAGACAACGAGATCAATAGAACTCAGATCGATCCCTCAAAGGTTAAGTTTGTAAGTCGATATGGCGATCGTTACAGACCGCAACCTTTACCAGAGGGTCAGGGCGCTTGGCTGCTGGCCGTTAGCATACCACAGGACGAGGTAGAGAAACTTAATCCTATAGGAGCAAAATCAAAATCTGATGAAGCCCCAAGTGTATTGAATCGTGCTCAAAATCTTCTGGCTGATAAAGGCGTACAAGGTGAAGAAGGTTTACGCCGAGCCCCCTACAGCATGTCAGAACTTCAATCGACGATAGCTACTGCTGCTATTGTTGTTGATAGGTATGCTGACGAGCTTGACAAAGAGGGTATAAATCCCGGTATGATGACGCCCAGCACAAATGTCAGAATAAGGGGTGAGGACCTTAAAAGGTTCTATAGTGTTGTTGAGAGATATATTGATGACATTAACCTTGATATAACAATAAACGATAAAATAGAATTTGTCTTTGATTCAAAGTACAAGTTAATCAACGTATATTATAATGGTGCTCAATATGCTGGAATAGCGGATCCAAAAACTGGACTGTATACACAATTTGGATCAGTCTCTAAAGGGACCTTTGCGCTTGTTTTCTATGCGAACGAAATTTCAGCACTGTTTGATTCTGATTCAAAACCATCTGCTGTAGAATTTGTACAAAAATATATGTACCCAAGTCCAGTCATTAAACCGACAGATGTAAAAAATAAACAAGAAGAAAACAAAAATACTAACAAATATCCAGAAGAAAACTCGGGATCTGGACTTGGTAAAAATACTTTTGAGGTCACCCCAGAAAAAAAGAAAAAGACAGCAAAAGCAAAAACAAAAGCCGAGGCCGAAAAAGAATTTCAAAGAAGATTTAACAAAGGCAAAAATGCTTTAGGGTTTTTTACAAGCACTCTCAATAATGCTGGATGTGAAACACCTTTAGCCAAGTATCTTAATGATGCTTTTTTAATATATCAGCTTTTTGGCGGCAAAGCTAGTATTAAACAAATTGTTGGCGTGGTTGTTAAAATTCTTAGAGATGAAGTTATTGAACTTAAGAAAAACGAAGAATTGCTTTTGCAAGGTGCTGGGTATTTAGATGACCCTGAAAGTTTCGTTCGTGATATCGAGCGAGAAGTTAACAGACAATTTTTTGCTTGTTTTAGAGTTTTAGGTGACATCTTAGCAAAAGAAGTTTTAGAACCTGGCGGCGTACCACCAGATGTTCAGGCTCTCGTTAAGAAAGGGTTAACTCCGCCAAGAGGGATAAAACTTGGTAAAACTCCAACTGCTGATCTGTGGGCACTTTGGAGAAAACAATTATTAAAATTGATAATAGAGTTTGTGAAGCAACTAATTCTTCAGGCCTTTAAACAATTGCTATTAGCTGTTTCTGGATGTGGTCCCGAAACTGTCGTAGATCAAGCAAACATAACGAGAAACAGGAATCCAAGAGTTAATTCTCCGTATGGTATTGTTAGAATAAATGATCTTGTAGATTATGCTGGTATCGACCTAGAGGAAATAGCCAGAGAGCTTGACATTCAAAATACATTTGTTGTTAGAAGTGAATTTGTAAAAAGTGCAGCTACCAATGAACAATTGAGACAACTAAATGATGATGCCTCGGACCTAATGGTTGATACTGATGTCGTAGCAATTTTACAAGGTTCAGGTGGGCAGGCACTAATAGATTCATTGCACAAGGGGTTCAACCTTGTTGGTCTCAATGCTAGTGAACTTTCGGCCGCTGACCAAAGGGGTATTCGAGATCGCACATATTCAGATGAATTGATAACGGTACTATTAAACCAAGTCCAGGATTCTTTGTACCCTGGTGATGTTAGGTACGCTACTCTTGGGCTTGAAAAAGATGTTATTGTAAGATACTTTAAAAGACTTGGGCAACTCTTAGGTCCTGGAATCTCGCTTGGCATTGAGAGACCTCTTGATACAAAAGAAGCATATTGTGATGCCCGAGACTTGCTAGCATATGGGCTTGGTTCTGGGCTTGATGTTGGACTAGAAGATTTGGCCAATATTGGAGATGATGACTCAACACCAGTAGCCGGAGGGTTAACTAAGAGACAGTTGAGATCTCAAATAAATCAAGAAATAGATTCAACGTCTTTTAAGATAGAACTTTTGTGTGAATTGGCTGCTAAAAACTTTGATTTTGCATTTGAGATACAAAACTTTTGGGACAGAATTGGATTAGCAGACTGGTTCTTAGATTTGTTAAGATTCATAGCTGATGCTTCACGCAGGGCTCAAGGTATCCAAGCCCGAGCTATTTGTGCAGGTATGAGAAGTTCAGCAGGAACAGATCGTCCAGTGAGTAGTCTCGCTCGCTTACAACAGACACAAATTTACCAGTATTATAGACACTATTTTGGCGATACCTATCCTAGAGTTGGTGATGTACAAGGATTGAATAATCAGTTCGTGTTACCGCTCACCATTAAATATGCCACTGGTCAAGTAGCTGATATTGAGGGCGATCACCCTCATTATGATATTGGGCTTACAAAAACCACTATAGGTGTAATGGCTCAACTGCAAACGGAAGAGGGACAGGCTGAAGCCCCAAATGAAACTTCATTTGGTAGATTACAATTGGACTACATACCACGAAGGGATGCTAGTGATCAAAAAGTTAGAGTATATTTTAACAGAAAAGAAAAAGGTATAGTGGGTCTGGCAGATACGATTGAGCCACTAACAATTACTTCGCCCGATGATAACCCGCAGATAAGATATAGAGATGTCCCCTCTGAACTCCTTTGTGAGTTTGATTTATCTGAGGATAATTTGCCCGGACATGATAGTAAATATAGTGTTAAAAATTCACTATCCAGAATAGCTACTTCACTACTAGCTGATAATGAAAATGTTAGGAACGCACAAGCCGCTACAGTTAACAATATTAATAGTAATCTTATGCATATAGCGTATGGAAATTTAACTAACAATAAAACTAGCAAAGGTGGCACAGGTACTAGAACAGTAGCCACAGATATAGCAACAAGAACATTTGGCAATACACCTGTTGATTACGCAGTGGTTAGGTCAATACCTAGCCCTTATTTAAACAGTTTCTACAATGTGACTAGAACAATGTCTGTAAATCTTTATGCTAATGAAAGAGTTAAAGATAGAGTTGACGATACAATAGAAGCTGCATCTATTCCACCATTTGGCCCAAGCGGTGATCCTTGCAATTTGGGACCAGATGAACAAAATGCCTTAGTCACCTTGAATGCCATACACCAAAGAATATTTAACTTTGTATTAAATGTAGCGCCTCTTTTTAACAACGGGTACTCTCTAGATACGCCAGATACTTTGAATATGTTAAAATCATATATGGCTAACAAAATTACTAGAGATTTTCAAGAAAGAGGCATGTTTGGATATATTATCGACGGATTAGATTTTGTTTCTCGTACTTGTTCATCTACAGAAGTTGATACTTCAGGTATAGAATTCAACCCGGCTTTAATTCAAGACCCACAAGAGCAGTTAGAATATATTATAATTCAAATGCTCAGAAAAACTTTTTACAACCTATCGCAAGAAGCGCCTGACAACGACAATGATTTTAGCGGCTGGGCGGTCATGACCAAAAATCTTTTTAAAGATATCGAAGAAGAAGCGGTTATACAAAATAGTGAGGGTGTCTCTGTGACAAACAGAAAGGTCGCCTATGATATGTTGGTTAATTATTTTCATAGTGGGCACAGTTTTGGTATACAACAATTTCCAGATACAAACCGAAGACGTTATAATTTGCCAGACTATCTTGACGAAAGAACCCCAGGTGCAGATGAATTTATTAGCCGAGGTGGTGCGCTAGGTTTTAGTGCTGACTATGAAACGTTTAAGAATCGAGAATTTTTAGGGCTTGTACCGATACCATTATTAGTAGGATTGCAGTACATTTATTACGATAAGGTGGTTTCTGTTACTGATAATTTCTCTCAGATGGCCTTCTATGCAAAGAAAAGAATTAACACTGCCGATGAAGCTTTGAGGACAGCTTTAGAGCCCGCTAGTTCGCTAAATTACCTTGTGGAAGAAGTTGCCCCATCTCAACCAAAAACCCTAGATGAGCTAATAAGAGACGACAAAAAAAGAAATGATGATTTAAACGCTAAACTAGCAAGGCTGCGAGAGGAGGCTAATCGAGCCCAACGAAGACAACAAGCTGAACTCGCTCAAGCTGGTGAGGAAAACCGCCAAGGAGCCCCCAGAGATGAAGATGTAGGGCAGAACCTTGCGGACAGAGTTCAGAATGGACCGCCAGGCAACCAACCGCCTGCTAATCAGAGCACAAGGGACATGCAGCGACAACAGCAAGAAGAGGGCATATCGCAGTCTGAGCGTGAACGTCGTGCTGCTGAAATCCGTGAGAGGATTAGACAAGAGGGTTCTCAAGGGCAACAACGTCAACAACAACAGCAACAACAGCAGCAGCAACAAAGACCTAGAGTTTTCCCGGCTCAAGTTGGAGGAAGAACCTATAACAACCTGACAGAGCTTAGGGCGGATAAAGCCAAATATCAGTCTTTGTGGGAAAAGTGCAACCAGATTAGATCCTTGAAGGGTGCCCTTGAAGCAAGATTTGGAGCATTTGCAGATCAGGTTTCTCAATCAGAGCAACTATACAAAACTACAGGGTTTAATTTTAGTGGTAAAAGTGATGGGTACCAGGATTTTGTGAGAGTCGGAAGAGGGGAGACAGCATTCCGTGGCAAGATACATGAGATTGTCCTTACCTTAAATCGTTTAAGTTCGTTGGGGATTTCTCAGTACGGAACAAATGCTTCTGATGGTGGGTTAGCTAATCAACAACGAGCTTATAATTCTAACACTGATTTAAAAATATCTAACAAAGATAGCATAACTCAGGTTGATATTAATACTGCCGCATTGTTTCACCCAAACGCTCCCTTTAGTAAGCGTCAGGCCTTTGGGCAGAGAACACTAGGGTTTCTAGAGTCTCTAATGTTAGAGGGTATGGAATCAACTTATGCTGGTCTAAAAGACAGTAGAGAAACTACTAATTTTTATGGTAGAATCACAGGCGCAGCAATCAAGTTTACTGGATTCGCTGATCGTCCTCCACCGAGACAACTACGAAGTGTATCTGATTATGGCCTCCAGCGCATTGATCAACGGGCGGAAAGAAATGATACTATTACTGGACTTATAGCATCAATTACCTTGAAGGTTGCTGAAATTGATGAAGATAACTTATTCCAAGATCTTAATATTAGCTCTTGGGATCCAGCGCAAAGAAATCGTGTTGAGAGTATAATTACTGAGATGACTAATGTACAAGAGCGTGCGAGGGGCAACTAAATGGCTAATAAACTAGAGGGTCTTTCAGTTTCATTGCCGTTGACTTATGATAATGTTGATGGTCCATATGAACTTAACAAAACTTTAAAAGATGTTGTTAAACAAAATTTGAAAAATTTGATTTTAACATCACCAGGCGAGAGAGTCATGTTACCAGAGTTTGGTGCAGGTGTGCGTCGATTGCTTTTCGAGCCGGACATAAACAACACATCTAACTCAGTTAGAGAAAGAATTTCAACACAAATTAGTAAGTTTATGCCTTTTGTTGAGGTGGATGATATCATTGTTTTAACTGCTGATGAAGACGATAGTTTGTCCCCTAACGCCGTAAGGTTGATTTTAAAGTATGGTATAGGTCCAATTAATGACAGCGATACCTTGATAATAACTCAGAACAAAGACTAATTATTGAAGCCCCGAGGTTTAGTAATGCCAAAACGCCCGATAAATTATACAAACAGAGAATTTGATACAATCAAAGAATCGCTTGTAAACTACGCAAAACGTTATTATGCTAACACATTTCAAGATTTTAACGAAGCATCTTTTGGTGCTTTGATGTTAGATCTAGTAGCCTATGTTGGTGATCAGCTTTCTTTCTATACGGATTATCAAGCAAATGAAAGCTTTTTAGACACTGCAATAGAATTATCTAATGTTCAAAGATTAGCTAAGCAAATGGGATATAAGATGCCCGGCTCGCCAACTTCAACAGGTGTCTGTAATTTTTATGTACTAGTCCCAGCAGCATCGACTACGGGTGGTCCAGACACAACTTATATTCCCATATTAAAAAGGGGAACTATAGTTGGTGGTTCCGGCGGCGGATTGTACACAGTGAACCAGGATATAGATTTTACCGATAGTAATAACGAGATAACTGTGGCCAAAGTAGACTCAGACACTGGTGTGCCAACTGAGTTTGCTATAAAAGGAAAAGGAACAGTAGTTTCTGGTAGACTGCGTGAGGAAGAAATAATAGTTGGTGATTACCAAAGATTTTTAAGATTAAGAATGGCTGCTGACGAAGTTTCTGAAATTTTATCTGTTGTTGACTCCCAAGGAAATGAATATTTTCAGGTTGATTATTTAACTCAAGATATTATATTATCAAAAGAACCTAATCGAGGGACAAGTAGAGATACTGTTCCTTTTATTATGAAAACAAAACCTTGCCCAAGAAGGTTTGTTACAGAGCATAACACTGAGGGAGCCACTTTTCTTCAGTTTGGATATGGGTCATCTGCAAACCTAACCGGAGATTTGGTGGCCAACCCTGCGGACGTTGTATTAGATGTTACAGGTAGAGAGTATGTATCAGACACCACATTTGATCCTAGTAATCTAATAAAGACTGATAAATTCGGTGTGGTTCCTGAAAATACAACACTAACTGTAACTTACAGGTCTAATGAAGCAACTACGGTTAATGCTGCTGCTAGCACAGTAAACCAAATTGTAGAAAGGTCATTTACTTTTACAAACCGTGACGCTTTGTCGGACACACTCATTGCAGGAGTAGAAAGCTCACTAGAAGTCGAAAACCCTGAGCCTATTCTTGGGGATACAGAGGAGTTGTCCGCTGATGAAGTCAGGGTCCGTGCTTACGCATCTTACGCCTCTCAGAACAGAGCCGTAACAAGATCTGATTACATTAGTATATGTTACCGCATGCCAGCAGGTTTCGGCAAAGTTAAGCGTGTTAACATTGTACAAGACCCAAGGTCAACAAGAAGAAACTTAAATTTATACGTTTTAGCAGAGAATGCAAATGGGAAGTTTTCGGCCCCCACAAGTAAGCTAAAAACAAATCTGAAAACCTGGATTGATCGATATAGAATGATAAACGACAGCGTGGATATTTTGGACGGAAAAATCATAAACTACGGAATACAGTTCGAGGTCATAGCTGAAACCGACGCTAATCGTTTTGAGGTTCTAAATGCCTGTGTAAGTAAGTTACAAGAGAAGGTTTTAAACGTAGCTAAAGAAATGGGTGAACCTGTATATTTATCAGAAATATTTAAATCTTTAAACAGTGTTGATGGTGTTGTGGATACAACGATGGTCAAACTAATTAACAAGACAGGCGGATCATATAGTTCGTTTAACTATGAGATTGAAAAAAATCTATCTAATGACGGCAGATTTCTTGTGGTTCCCGAAGATGCAGTTGCAGATGTTTTATTTCCTGAGGATGATATCACTGGAGTTGTTAAATAATGGCTATAAAAAGATACTTTGCAACACAAGATAATACGATTACGAACGCTTTTAAGGCTAACCTTAGAATTAGAGGCACTGGCTCTAATATGGGTGCCTCTGATATTTTAGAGGCTTTTGTTATACATGGACAAACCTCAGCCTCAATAGATGCTGATAACGCCGAGCAAGCTAGGATACTAATTCAGTTCCCAGTAGACGCAATTGTCTCAGATGTTACAAATGGTAATGTCCCATCATCTAGCGTTGAATACAGATTGAAAATGTTTAATGCGCCTCACGCTGATAGTTTACCATATGAGTATCCTTTGAAAGTAGCCGTGGTTAGTGGTAACTTTTGGACAGAAGGCCGAGGGTTAGATATGAACGAGTACACAGATTTTGGTGTGTGTAATTGGATTTCTAGCTCTGAGGGAATAGCTTGGGAACATCAGGGCGGCGATTTTTTTAATAGTGCAAGTGTTGGCGACACGGCTTATTCCTCAAGTTTTTACCTATCTGGTGGTGCTGAAGATTTAGATGTTGACGTAAGTTTCGCAATTGATTTGTGGAGATCTGACGGCGCTGGAACCACATCAAATTTTGGCTTTATGATAAAGCATGATGATGATATAATTTCTGGATCCTCAGGGTCATTTTTTACAAAGAAGTTTTTTGGACGAACAAGTGAATACTTTCTCAAGAGACCATACATTGAGGCTAGATGGGATTCTTCCAGGAAAGACCAAAGAGGCTTAAGTTTTATTTCTAGCGCCTTGGCTCCACCTGCTGATAATCTTAATACTGTATATCTCTACAATAGAATCAGAGGTAACTTAAAAGATATCCCAAGTTTAATTGGGACAGACCAAATAATATATGTAAGCTTTTTTAGCGGCAGTAATGATGATTTACCAACGGGCCATCGCCTTCATGTATTAGATACGAATGGGTTGGTTCAACAAGAGATCACAGGTGGTATTGTTGTGGAAAATGGTGTTGCACAGACTGGTATTTATAGCTGTTCCTTCGCAATAACAAGTTCTTTATCTACAGTGCATGATGTTTGGCATTCCGGGAGTATAGAATATTTTACAGGATCTATAAATCTGGAGGGCTTGACCGCTAGTTTCGTTCAATATGAAACCCAACACATAAGCGATATAACAAACCTTAAAAAGTCATATGTAAAAGGGCAGAAGCCTGTTCTAAGAGTTTATGCTAGAGAGAAAAACTGGAACCCGAATGTTTATAGTGTCGCTGCATCTGAGCCACCTAGTCAGATAATCGAAGATGCATATTGGAGGCTGTTTAGAATAGTCGATAATTTAGAGGTGGTGGAATATGGAACAGGGTCATCCAACCACACTAGGATGTCCTATGATGTTAGTGGAAACTACTTTGAGGTTGACACGAATATTCTAGATGAAGGTTATGCTTATGGGTTACAGTTTGTTTACCAAGTCAATGGACAATATGTAGAACAGCCAGAAGTATTTAAATTCAAGGTTGATGAAGAACCCGTATGAGCATAAAAAAGTTATTTGAAAATAATAAGCAGGCAAACTCTGTAGGCAAGTACCTCAAGAGTAGTGCAGTAGCAGCTTTGAGCGGCGGTATGGAGTCGTCCCAACATTTAAGCGAAAGCTTAAAAAGACAAAAAGAGTTTACAGCACCTCTAGATTACGGTAATCCTGATGAGTTTGCAAAATATGGCTCGGCAGAAAAATACTATGAAAATGCTTTTGACTATATCTTACAAAACTATCCCTATGATGGGTCTGCTTTTGAAAAAGAAAAATTCTATAACGAACTTAACCCTCTAGAGAAATACATTTTCAACGAGAGATATCCTAAATCAACAGGTTTTGTTAGCATTGGGACAAATTATGGTACGGCCGTATCTCATAGTTCCCACTATTTCTCATCGCCAAAAACAGAATATATACAGATCAAGGGTGGTCCACATTCGGGCACTTTATTTTCTTCTAACTTCAGACAGAACAATTTAGAGTTTGGTGGACCAAGTGGATCAACCGTTGAATTCTTTCTTTCTAAATCAGATATACCAGGTGGTGGCACTGTATCAACTGCTCAGTCACCAAGGCAGGTCATATTTGATTTATGGAACGGTGTTCCTACTGGGTCATCAGATCAGTCCGAAACAAATGGATGCTATGGTAATCTAAGAATTGAACTCTCTAAGAGTCTAGAGGATCGTTTTTTAGTTACGATGCTCTCGGGAACAAAAGGCTATGTAACACAATCAATACCAACTACTGGTGGAGTTGGCAACTATATTACAGGCAGTGGTTTTAATCACTTTGCATTTGTGTTTAACACATCTGAAAGTTCGCCAACTATTGACTTTTACATTAATGGAGTTTGCCACGAGACCGGAATTTCGCCAACAGGGCATCAGGCCGGTCAGATTAGTCTTGTTACTGGCACACTGATAGGTAATATTGGCGCTCTTCGTGTTGCGCCGTCTGGCGTATCTGACACCAACTCAATGGAAGGACGAGGCAAGCTATCTGGTTCTATAGACGAGTTCAGGTTTTGGAAGGCAGCAAGAAATGGCGAGGATATAGGGAGAAACTGGTTTACTCACGTTAATGGAGGCACAAATACTCAAGATGCTAACGTCGGACTTGGAGTTTATTATAAGTTCAATGAGGGAGTTTTTGGAACCAGTAGTGTTGATAATGTGGTTCTTGATTATTCAGGTAGATTATCAAACGGAGCTTGGACTGGATATGCCGCTGGAGCTAGGGATACAGGGTCTGCTATAACACTTCAGGCTTTAACTCAATCAGTATCAGGAAGAACAGAACCAGAGGATCCAATAGTTATTCCATCGGCCTCGGCCCTGACAGTTAGAAAGAACGAGTTAAAAGAAATCGGTGAATATCACGACTTAAAAAACTCTTCTTTTATATTAAACACCTTCCCTGATTGGATAGTTGAAGAAGATTCTCAAGTTGGATCAGAATTAAGAAATTCAACGCAGATAATATCAACCTATTTTGACACTTTGTATTCACAGATTTCTTATCTTACTAAGATAAAATCAATGGATTATATTAGCGGCAGTGCCACAGGGAGTATATTTGAATTCCCCCATAATGATCGTCTAGTCGAGCAAATGGGCGTAGAAGCCCCTGAACTATTTCAGAACGCTGATATTCTATCTCAATTCTTGAAAAGAGATGAGGACATAAATTTTGAACATGACCTTGCATCAATAAAGAATACAATATATAAAAACATATACAACAATCTTAATCATATCTTAAAATCCAAAGGTAACGAGAAATCAATTAGAAACTTGGTTCGTTGTTTTGGAGTTGATGAAGAAATAGTAAAAGTAAATGTTTATTCTGATAATTCGATATACAAACTTGATAACAACTATAGAGTCGATACAAGTAATAAGAAGTACGCAGATTTTACAGGGCTAGTAGATAGGGACTCCTCAGAGGCAACCATTTATCAATATCCCAATTCTGATTTACCAGAATCATATGGTATCATAAGTGGTAGTAGTGGAAGTCTAAGTTTGATAGAATTTGGCTTTACTGCGCAGTGTGAGTTTGTGTTCCCGAACAAAAAAGAAATTGATACACTCTCTTATACACCTAATCAAGTCATAACTTCATCACTATTTGGTTGGCACACGCCTCAGGGTGAGCATAAGCTTTTGTCTTCGTCTACAGATACAACCTTCCTTGGAGCCCAGGCTGATGCTGGCTTACATGTGGTTGCAATTAAATCTGCGTCACAAATGGCTGAGGTGATATCACCCAACTACAAGGTTAAGGACGTATTATTTAAAGTTGTTGATAGGCACAACAATGAATTAATAGTTTCGCCTGTATTCCGAAACGTATATGACAATCAAAAATGGAACTTCGCATTATCGGTTCACCCAAAAAGATTTCCTTTTGCACAAAACTCAGGGGCCAATGCAAATGTCCACGATGGGTATGACATAGACTTTTACGCTGTTAATTACGACTCGGGTATAAGACAAGAGAGTTATTTTAAGACCGGATCGCTAACATACAAGTCTGGTTCAGATATCATTTCGGCAGCTAAAAGATATTATATTGGAGCACACAGAACTAACTTTACTGGCACTGTATTAACTGCTAGTGATGTACGAGCATCTAGTTTCAGGTACTGGACAGATGTCCTTCCTACAGGTGCTATTGATATGCATGCTAGAAGTGTTGATAGTTACGGGACGCTTAACCCAACTAGACAGGCCTACACTTTCCAAAGTAAGAACCCTGGAATATATGTACCACAAGCAGACACCTTAGCAGTGCATTGGGATTTTGCAGATGTAACAGGAAGTGACGCTTCGGGTCGATTTAATGTAAACGATTTTTCATCAGGGTCTTTGAACTCTGGCAGCGCTGGTGATTTATTTCATGAATCACCACAACATATAAACTCTAGACAACATACAGGTAGGGGTGATTTCTTCCCAGCCTCTGGGAAGCCAATTAGAAAAGAACTTCTTTATACTGATAGGCTTGAACTGCCAGAATATGCTATTAGTAGCGATATGGTGCAAGTAAAAAACCTGGACGATCAAGCATATGCACCAATGATAAGACCAGAGAGACTTTTCTATGCTGTAGAGAAGAGTATGTACAGGAGCGTTTCAGAAAGAATGCTTCACTTGTTTGCCTCGGTAGAAGAGTTAAACAACCTAATAGGTGACCCAGTAAACAGGTACAGGCCAAACTATAAGTCTATGGAGAAACTTAGACAGATATTCTTTTCAAAAGTTGGCAACATTCCAGATCTACAGAAATATATTGATTACTACAAGTGGTTAGATGCTGCGCTTGGGCAGATGCTAGAACAACTTTTCCCTGCCTCGGCAAAAGTTGCGCCTGGGGTTAGAAACATAGTTGAAAGTCACCTGTTGGAACGAGCTAAATTTAATTACACATTTATGGGTAATCGTAAAAAATCAACTCGTCAATCAGTCGCTGGTGGCGATGAAGCAAATGTTATTTCAACTCCTGAGCCGGCCGGATTACAAATTCACGATGCAGATGCACCAGAGAGACCAGAACAAGCGCAAATTAACTCTGGACGACCAACTAATCCTCCCGCCAACGTTGCGGTACCAAAAGGATTGGTTGTGTCCTCGCCGCAAGGTTCTGGGTTTATTGATCCAATACCATACAAAAAGAAAAGAGCACCATTACCAGAATCACCCCCTCCAGAAAACCAAAACCGCTGGTGGTGGATGACTCGTGCTGAAAGAGACACTGTTACTATTCGTCAATCCGACGCCGGGGTTCAAGCGTCCAGAAGAGCAATATTTAAACAAGCACAATCTTATTATGCACCGAATCGATTAGTTTCGATAGGGGCTTTCTTACCTCAAGAGAATCTCCCGACAAACCAAGGTATCGGCAATGTTAAAGAATCAAAAACTGAAGTAGCAAACGCAAAAGTAAAATTTGGTGGACTTACGTTAGATCAGGATGTTAAGGACGTTATTGTTCCGAACGTAAAAAGGCAAAGAGAACTAAGTGCGTCTGTTGACGAGAGAGATGTTAAGGGGCAGGTGGTTTTGCCATTTACTCCTGTTAGTTCAACAGTACACGCAGGTTATCAAAAGCAACTACAGGATGCAGGTCTGACAAATGTTGATTTTTCTAATCTGCATGTTAGGCCCACAGCACTTCAATCACCATTTACTTTGGCACATGTTGGTGGACAACAGGCTCGTTCCGCTCCTGTGGGAGCACAGTTAAACCAGTCAGATAATGTTCGTAAAGAATCATATAAACTAGAAATTGCTGATGGTGCCGGTGAATTTGATAAACCAACAGCATTGACGCCCAAAGGTCAATACAAGCGTGGCACTGGTGCTTCTAGTCCAGTTAACCTTGCCAACATTCAATCGACAACTGGAACCATATCGCCAGTAGGTGGTGTTAGAGTTCTAGGTAACTTTACTAAATTTTATGAGGTGTTGAATACGAACAATCGAGCCGCTACTAATGTTGATTTTGTATTCAACCCGGATGCTTATCATACAAGTTCGCTTCCCACCGGTACAATGCCAACTGCGTTTTTAACCTCTGTTCCAAGAAGAACCCAGGGGCTATCTGGCTCGGCTGAGTTTACGGCCCCAAGACAAAGGTCGGGAGTTAGAACAAACAATACAATTATAGCTGATAGATTCTCTGCCCCTGGCAGTAAAGAAGATTCTAAACAGTTATTTAGAGACAGAGCATCTGATCAATTTTCTCCAAATAATGCGCTGCCATTTAGAAACATAAAAGTTAGACAACGGTATAACACCTTACTAAAGAGACACACAGGCTTTGGCGGGTTCCAAACCTCATCGTTAGTGACATTACTAGACAGATATGATTCTATAGACCTGGGTGTATTTAATGAGGGTATTGTCATACCGTCTGGCGGTTTACCTGCTGTTTATGGCGATGATCTTTCCATACACACAGCTTCGTTAGTGGCTATTCACAAGACACAAAGAAACACCACGCTGAGAGTTGAACTTGTATCAGGTAATTTGCAATCACCCTTAGTACCGATTATGACAACCGGATCTGTTAGAGATAATGCTTTTGTTACAAGACCAATACCTGCTGGCGATCGCTATGCTTGGTTCCTGGCCTTGTCTCATTCACAAGGTACACCTGGTGATCATCCTGGGCAGAACGTTGGTGATAATTATCACAACTTTATTTTGTCATCCTCTAGATTCCCAGAGGACATTACTTTATATACATCCTCTATAGCTCACGATGAAAAATATCGCTTGTATCCTGGATCTTTTGCCTCCCAAGCTAGTGGTGTATTTAGTAACTCTGCTGGTGGAATAACATACATTTGGGAGCGTAATGGTGCAGGATTGTGGGCACCTTGGACACAAACAAGGTATGGACAATTTACCACTAAGGGTATGTTTAATGCCAGACAAAACTTTTATCTTATTGACGCTGCTAATGTTACAAAGAAAGCAGAGTCTGTTGAGCAGCAAAGTGGTAAAAAATTAATGACCTCTGAAAAGATGAAAGTGTTTACAGACTTTGCTAAGTCGCTAGTAACAGATAACGATAATGCTTTAGTATCTTTCCCTGGCGGCGGCGGTAATATTGTAAGACATCACATCTCTAAGAAATATAAAGAGCCGCCTCTTACATCAAGATATAAGCCAGTGTTACACCAGATAAAAACAAGGCGTGGCACTGCTGCATCGACAGAAGATAAATCTGTTGATGTGACTGTTAAATATTCCTACGGAAATGAATTACAGGGTTTTGCAAACAGAGGCCTTAATATAGATTTAGGTAACAAGCAAGACTTTAAGCTTGGTGCATTTAAAAGACCATATGAAGTTATTAGGGACACGTTCGTTGATAATGTTGACCCATCTGTAGATGGCGTAGAACTTATCAAATTAATGAGTTATAAAGAGACAATATATCCAAAAGAAATTTATACTTATCTGTCGGCAACAAGAGCAAGAAACTTCTATAGAAATAGTTTCTGGAGATCAGATATTCCAACAGGCTCAAAGACAGAGCTAATTGCTAGGAACATCACTGAGCTTTCGGGATTATTGCACGATGAGAATATAGAACGATTTAACAACTCTTGGGAAAGAAGAGTTACTAACTTCTCTTCATCCTTTGATTATTTTGTAAAAATGGATGAACAGTTCCCAATACCGATATTCCAAGGTAACACTTCTGGTAACCAAGGTTACATACCTCCAGTAAAAACAACACCCTATGTTGACGGTGAAAATCGCAGAAACCCTGGGACTGGATCTATGTGGCCTTTGGATTCTTTCTATTACTCAGAGTTTTCAGGTACCCTAGCAACATCTTCTTATAGTGGAACAAGTCCTGGCAATAACCTATTATTCGTTATGGCTTCTACTATGCCAGCGGGCGAACTTATGATGCCACACTATGGTATTGTGATGAGTGGTAATGCTGCTAATAGTAGTTCAGAACTTGGCGGTATTAGATTTAATACTTCGAGCATTAACTCCCCTCAATATGTTTATAGTGTACCAACGGAAAAAATATACACAACTGACTTAGCCAATGGTTTATCGAAGTTTATTGCTGAGCCAATGGCTGTTGCGGGGGCAGTTACAAGACCTGCTTGGACCGCTGCTCGAAGAAGAAAATTTGTTGATGGGCCAAAGAAAAATACTCTTGCACCAGCTAGATTTCCGTGGTATAATAGCTACGAAGATTGGCAACAAGAATTAAGAAACCTTGGCAAAGATTTTACAATTATCCCTGAGTATCGCATCAGTGAACTTATGCCCACATATAAAGAACTTGGTAGTTTTGGAACTATTGTTTCAGGTGCTTTAAGTGTGACCGGGACCACCAATGATACAGGTTCAAACTCTACCTTTACTAGTGCCGACAGAGATTTTCTGCCTAGGTATGCAACTAGTGATGCTGTTGAGTACCTAAAGTCATTTATGAAACCAGGCTCTAAGGATCTTGAATTCAATAAAAACCCAAGACATCTTGAGATTAAATCAGAAGCGTTGTTAAAGCTTTTGCCTTATGAGGGTTTTTATCCTGTTTTAAGAACTTTAGAATTGGCTAGATTATTTTCGCAATCATATGGACCTGCGATTGAATATTCTGGAGAAGGCTACACACCAGGGGCACCTAACTTTAAAGATATAACATCCACAACTCCAGGTGAAAATGACGATAAGAACCCACGTTCTTTCAGAACAATATCCCGTCCATTTTTTGCACCAGGGATTGTATACAACTCTATTAAGGCCGGGGTGGCTGTTCATTATCCTATACTTCGAAAGGGTATGAGTGCGTTTACCTCTGCCTCAATACAAGATCCTCTTGCGGGGCAGCTTAGTTCCTCGGTCTTTTTCTCTTTAGCAACCGGCGACTTGCAGATGTCAGGGGCTTCTGAAACTGCTATTACTTTGCCAGGTGGGCGCAGAAGAAGAAAAGAGGGTGCGGCTGATAACTTTGATTTCTTCAAGTTAGACGTAGCGGTTGAAGGTGACCAACTCAAAGACGGTAACCGTGGCGCACCACACCGCATGTTTTATTCTGATGTTGTTCCATTCGAGGGGATTTTCAAACCAATGGAGCACATTTCATCTGATAAACGAGGAATTGTGTTAGCCGATTCAAATCCCGTTTTATATCAGGAAATTACAGCCTCAGTACCAACGACCGGTGCTTTAGTCACAAGTGTTACCGAGGGCGACAGCGGGCTGGAATCATCAGTATCATTTGTTAAATTTGATGACGATTTGTACCGCCTAGGAATGTCAAACTTTATGGCAAACGTTCCAAGATTTTTCCTTAAAAAGAAAAAAGATGGTGGGTTTATGTCCAAGTTTGTCGCCGAAATACCTGCTAAAGCACCAGCAGATAATCCCGCAGGTGCCGCAGCAACTCAGCAAAATGAGGCTAGAACTGTAACGGTATCTAAGGATAAAGCATACATTATGGAAATTGGTATGAAACAGACCGATAGACATATGATGTATAGTAACCCAGCAGCGTTTGGTCCTGCGACTGCGACTGGATCATTTGACTGGAATGAAATGCTCGCTGCTGGCCCAGGTGCCACTACTCCTGCAACTGTTGAATATGGAGCACAAGCAACAGCTAGCCTAGAGATTAATACGTTTGACGAGAATATTTTGGACGGCAAATTTATTGGAATGACAGGATCAAGTAACGATGGCACAACTGTTACAGTTAATTTTGAATTTTCTAAGACTGTAGCACCAGGGTCCCCTGCAAAAGTTAGCGCAGCGGAATACACCATAGGGTGTCAAGGTGCCGCTGATCAGGTTGCTGTTGGAAATGCAATTGCAAACTGTCTAGTTTTAGCCGATACTAATGGAGATTTCAAAACAACAACGTCTGTTAATGGTTCAACCGGAGTTGTAAGCGTAAAACAAAGACTCTTAACGGCTAAATTTAATGGCAATGAAATAGTTGGATCTGCTGTTGATCCAGACCAGGCTGGAGCCGGCGTAACTGTTGCGGGTCCATTTGCGGGCGGGCAATTAGCACCATTATTTACAGTTGCCACTACACAACAAAGTGGTGGTGTTCCTCAAGGTAGAGAATGGCCTTACCATCGAGCAGAATTTGCTCCATACGCTCCAACATATTTTTACGGACCAAGCGTTGTAAGAATAACCTATGTTCCACGCAAGTCTGGCGAAGTAACTCTTAGCGATATATTGAGTGGCGAGGAATTGTTTGTTGAATACAATAATGAAAATGGCTACTACTATGATTTTGACTCGGGCTCTTTTATTGGAGCCAACGATCAAATATTAAGTCTTGACGGTGTTCCGGCCTATGGGTTTAATCGTGCTTGGCAAAATAGACAGGATTTAGATTCTTCAGTGGTTATTGATAATGTTTATCCTACAGATGCAGCCGATGTGTCTCCAAGAGATCAAAACAAATGGGTGATTATGCCCAAGTGGGAGTGCCCAATATTAGATTTTCCAACAACGGATGGCGGATATAACTTTAGCGCATCTGTGAATGTTGGAGAACATGATCCGAAGGTAACAGGAATGTGGCACCAGTATGGGGTTATGCCATCATCATCTGTCGAAGGTGTGTTTATGTTTATATCAGATGTTTCCGTTGATTCAACTGAGTTAAGACTTTTAGGTAACCCAACCGGGTCCGGTGCTCAACGAGTTAACGAGGCTACTGGTATTGTTTTGTCTGGTACTGCAAAAGTCGAAGTAGTTAGAAAGGTTCCTAAATTTGTTATTGACTCTGGGCGAGAGGTCGATTCATTAGCTAGGTTGGTAGGATTCTCTGAAGGAGACATACAAGCTCCGGGAACCTTCCAACCAGAAAAAGCAAGAAGACTAGGACAATTAGCTGAAAGCGGAGAAAAAACAATTTCTGAAGCTGTGCTAGCCATACCATACTATTTAGAGCCTACAACTCAAGAAATGAAAGTTATGACATTGAAAGGCAATATGGATGCCTTGGGTCCAAAAGTCAAGGAGTTTAGAAAGAATTTTACAAAATATTCTTTACCGCCTTCTCTTAAGAAACAACTAACGTCCTTGTTGCCGCCAAACTTTCCAAAAGTTTCTAAGTTTATAAATCCCTTTGGTGGAGATGATTATGATTCTATACTGCCAACAGAAGAAGACGTTAATATACCTATTGTCTATCTTTTAGAGCACACAGTCGCCTTATCCAGACAAGATTTGGCGGATATATGGCAGGGAATTATGCCAGATATCGCCGCTACAATGAAGACAAGCGTATCGGCCATAGATCACTATATGCCAGGTGAAAGATCTTCAGGAGTAGGCAACAAGACTGTGTTCCCAGAGCTTTTACTAAAAGAATTAGAATTAGGCATACCAAGAAATGGACATCCTAGAGTTGATCTTATAGACGTTGCTCCTTTGGGTTCTAGAGATGGCTTTATACCAGAAATAAAATGGATGATATTTAAAGTCAAGGAGCGTGGTGTTGACACATTCTTTAGGTTTGTTTCAGAAGAATTAAATGGCGGACCTGGATCTTTCTCTTATGATAGCGTGTTTGGTGTCATAGCTGATAATTTACCACAAGAGCAAAAAGATTTCTTACAAAGAAGAAAAGCTGAATACACTAAGGGACTCTTTGTCAGTGATGATCTTGGTATCGCTGGCAATACCTATAACTGGCCTTATGATTATTGTTCTTTAGTTGAACTAGGAAAACTGTCTGTCAATGTCGGATTCCGACCAGAACTTGATCGGGAAATTGAAGACATATCCGAAGAGCAAGAAACAAATGCTAGAAGTCGTGGACAGCGAAATAAAAAAGTTTTAGAAAATAAACAACTAGAACAAAGAAGATTAGTTCTGCCGAGGCCCGCACCACCAGCCGGCGCAGGCGAAATAATACCAGACTTAGATACCCGCCCAACAGCACCAGGCGCAGAAAGTATACCATTGCTTCCGGATGATCTACCGCCTGAAGGTATGGCACCACCTCCAATTGGACAGGATCAAATTGACCCATTTGCTGGCGAGGCACCGCCATCTCCTGAACAATTTGACGTAGCCAAAGCACAACAGGGAGATCTCCCTGAGGAGTTTAGAAATATGACACCTGCACAAATGGAGCGTCGTAGAACAGAAGAATTAGCAAAATCCAGGGAACCTCGTCAAGCTCAGGAAGCACCAAGTTCAGCACCTGTCCCCCCTGTTAATCGAGGTGGCAGCTTCGGCGGCGGGGGATCCGGCGGCGGTGGATATTAAATGGTGAACTAATTTGTAACGGAATGTATTTATTGTATGTCTAAATTTCTTAATAGAAAAGAGCAAGTTATAGAGGTAGAGCTTACCAAGTACGGTAAGAGATCTTTTTCTATGGGTAAGTTTACTCCAAAGTTTTATTCTTTTCATGATGATGATATCTTATATGATACAGAGTTTACACCAAGTGGTAGCATACAAAAAGCTAATCCAAAAGTCTCGGAAGAAAATCAAAACGACATTGTTGAAAGAATCAAGACAACACCGAGAGTCTCTATTATAAGCGATGGTGGTTGGGAAAAGAATCACAAATTTTTTACTGCAACTGGTGAAGTTAGCACAGAAAGCACAAACGCTGGAGCGTTAAACCCAGACCAAGTTTCCCCAGCGACGGCAAAATTTCTTAGGCCGATCGGGACAAGTAGTCCGTTTAAGCAATTTGCTCCGGCTTGGGAAATAAAAGCAATGAATGGCAGCGAGCCAATGTTTGTTTCGGGAACGGAGGAGTTTCCGTACAGAAGCGGCGCATCGGGCTCTGAAGTTATTATTCCTTACTTTTCAGCTAGCCTTCCTTTAGAATATGAGGTGGATACCATAACAATAAATGTTGATGCAAATGACATTGTTGTGCAGGATGGGGGAAGAGAAGTAACAGAGGATATTTTCGAAATAACCAAAGAAGGACGTTTGCTCCTGGATGTTCAAGAATTTAATACAGTGTATAAAACTAATGGCAACTTTGATATAGAAGTTTTTCGTGCCCCAATAAGAGAGGGACAAGAAATGGAACTTCAGAGACTTGGCTTTATTAACGAAAACTTTGCTGGGGCTAGGGGGCTTAGTTTACAACAAGATCCGGATGAATATGTTCGTGCATTGGCAGGTGATGATCAACTAATTGGCGAAAATGTTCCTTTGTTAGATCCTACTTATGTTGAATACTTCTTATCTATTAGGGTAGATGATGGTATAGAAGATGTGTTAGAAGTCGGTGAAACGTTGTATCAAGGTGGTCCGACTGATCCTGTTGATCCTTGTGAGGAAGTATAAATGGCTACTAATATAGCAACAAATCAAAATACTTTCTTTCCTGACCTTGTGCCAGGACTTCAAAACAAAACAACCTTAACATACCTAAATTCAAACTACCCTAGTGTCTTGGTAGAAGAGGTTGTGATAGCAAATGATATAAAAACTGTCGGTGAAGGTGTTGGCGAAGAAACTGTAACGGTAACCGTAAGTTCTAAAATTTCTGAGGCCATACTACAGACCTTGGTTGATGATGATGAGTTTAGAAGGTTTTACGATACTCCTAGCTACATAAAGAATCTACGCATAAGAATGATCGCCTGTTTTGGTAATCAAGGTATTGATTTAGACTTTATCACACAAAGAATGAATGAATACCAAGCTGGGCTAATGTCAATTTCTGGCGAAGAAAATGCCGATCAATTTTATGTTAGCTTAGTTAACAGCTTGAGTACAAGAAATTATGCGTTAGTTTCCCCGTCTGGGCCATTTGGATCTGACTTTATTCTTAACACACTTAAGACAAATTTGGAAGATAAGATATATTATGACGCTACCACTGTCAACGATGGTATTATTCTTTGTGACATCCCTGTCGATGATGCGCTGCTAAAAGATAAGAACGGTAAAGTTATTAGAGATAAAAAAACCAAACCAGTTCGAAAAAATAATAGCGCCGAGGGAGCAGACAATTTCCAAAATTATGTTTTAGATAATATCGTGCTCAAGCCTTTTATTTTTAAGATGGGTAAAAATGAGGTTTATACTAATACTAACCTGTCTAACATAAGATTCTATGCATTTACATATATGGATAACCAAGCATTCTTAGAAGATAAAAACATTTCTAGGGACTACACGATTGGGGAAGAGGATCGGCTTTTAGAAACTGGAATGGGCTTTGTTAAAAGGGCTGTCTTCAGAGGCGTTGAACATAATTTTATTCAACAAGAAAGAACAACCTCAGTAACCAGGGACGAGATTGAATCTGAAATCTCAACACCTCCCCTGGCAGCTAAATTATCAGATCAGCGAGGTTATGGTAGATTGAGCTTGGTTGACTTCAAAAAGCAAATGAATCTAACAACAACCGAGCTTCTTAAAGATATTGACTTAAACAACAAAATCTATGAGGAGATTGGTTCCGAAAACTTTTTCTCAGACTTTTGGGTAACTAGATGTGAAGATGACAGCGCTAGATTTGGGTTTGTTTTTGATAAATTAGCTTTTCTAGTTAAAAACAGCGAGCTACCTTTTTTGTATACAAATCCGTCCACGGCCACAGATTTGTTGATTGGTGGCGGGGATTTAGAGATAGAAGATAGCGATACAGTTAAGTGTTTAGATATCACCTTATCAAAGAGACAAATTAGAGTTGAACCAACGGTGGGTGTTAACAGATTAACTTTTGGACGCCAAAAGAAGTTTGATGAATCATATTACCACCCAGAAGAAATTATACCTGAGCCAGTTCTAATACCTAACTTAGGGTCTTTTTTGAATCCTGCGATATCAAAGAGGATGAGCTTTTATGAGGGTTATGATACCTATGAGGATGAGTTCAAAAGTCTGACTGCTGGAACATTTCAATACGCTGCTTCGGTTAGTGTTTATGACCCCTCGTTATCATACTTAAGAAAGTTCACACAAGTTTTATCTCAGATATCCTCAAGAGCTATGGGTGCGTATGATCTAATATCAAATTCTCCACCGGCTGAACTTGAAAGAAAAATAGATATTGTTGCTGATGGTGTTGGGCTATATGATAGCGGCAGAAATGAGAGAATTGTGCCACTTGACTCAATAGCTTTTAATGGTCAAACTTTATTAGAATCACTAACAAAAGATATCAATAGTTTTGTTACTCTTTTTACAAAAATGTCTCCGACTAATCCTCTTAGCGTGGACGGTATAACCAATATGTTGTTATCGATGGTTAGAAAGAAAGACCCCTATGGTATTAAGGAATTTTCGGATATTGCTGAAAACTTCAAAAGAGGGTTGGAGCAAATACTTGAAGCTAAAATGCCAAAAGATCCTAATCTTGAGTCAACCACGGCTGTTCAAAAACTAGCAGCTAACACAACCCCAACAAAAATAAACATCCTTACACACAAGCATTATTTTAGTGACTTGTTTGAGTTTGGAAAAAGGTATGGTACAGGTTATTTGTATTTGTCTGAGAAGGTTGCTGGTAATATTAGTAATCCTGGCGGTCTACCCACTTTTTCCAGAGACTTTTTTAATGACAGAAGAAGCGAAGAGTTTAATAAATATTTCGGATCTTATAACCAAGTAGGATCTCCAAATTCTTTTGCTAGCCCAGATGGAACATCCTATGAACAATCAAGTTATCAATATTTTACTCCTAAGGCAATTAAAAACTTTGGTAAACAAACCATAGTTCAAACTGCGGCACGCTCACAGGACGAAAACATTTTATCTTATGATATAAACAAGTATGCAGATTTATTTTCTGACTTAGTTAGTAATAGAATCTATTCCCAAGACTATAAGTTACCTTTTTTCTCGGCCCAGGATTTTGATGTAACGCCAAGAGATTTATTTAATAGTGCTAACAAGTCATTATACGCCCATGGGTGTTTAGTAAGTGAGGGAACAGAACAACAATTTAGTATTCCTAGTGTTGGTGAAAGCATCAGCAAGGTTATCAAAATTGGAAAACAGGGTAATGAAAAAACTGAGGTAGATTCCCCTAGACTTATTGGGACATTTTTGGGAGGTAACGAAGACACTGACTTGGAAACTAATGACTTTCTCAAATCAACAGAAAGAGAACTGACGCCCTACGCCACTGGTACTTATGGAGCAGTTATTGATCCATCCTCGATTGATAAAGATGAAATACCTTTTGTCCCGGCTGGGCTACCACCTACAAAATTAACTTTTGCTATTCTTGGTGAACTAGAACTAGACTCAAAAATAGATGCCACCAGTTATCTTAAAGAAACTTTTAATTCTATGATTACTAATGTCAATAAGTTGGGGTTGGATGACGTCAGTGTTCAGAGTGCTATAGAGAATAAATATGCAGCCATACCAAACCAGTTTAAGTCTATGTTTGTGATAGCTGCCTCTCAGAAAGCGAAGTCTTTAGGCGGAGCAGGCTTTGATGCCGTCAGGCCACAACTTGAAGATACGGACGTAGCTGATTTTTCGGATTCTATATCTTACATAAACGAAAACGAGGATTTCCCTCCTTACCTCTCCACACGAGATCCAATGAAAACTTACGCTAAATTTTTAGCATTCTGGATGAACTATAAGCAGATAGGTGTGATTGAGTATTTGTCTGGCTTCAACGATCTTGGAAATACACCCTTTGGTGTAAGAGTTGGCGAGTCTGATCCAACGTTTTCAAGAAAACCATTACTGCCAGTTTGGAGAAAATTCACACCAGACGAATACAACTCCACTAACCAACAAACGTTATTGTGTCGTGTAAGAAATATATCAAAAAATGATATGGTATTTTCACCAGAAACTATGTCAGGTTCAGTGTCAAACCTAAATAAAGGTATAGATGTAGACTTTAAGGAAATGTTTGATCTTCCTATTTACAACAGATACTTTATTCTAAGAGGACAATAAAATGGCCGCCGGAGATAGAAACGAATCTCAATCACCTCAAGTTAATAGTGAGGATTTAGCAGATAGAAGAGAACAATTTTTAGACAGACTTACTGATGAATCTGGTTTAAACGTAGTTGGCAGCGGACAGGAATTCTATGAGTTTGTGCGCCCAGAGGGATCGACAACCCAAAAAGCAAATTCTATCAATGTATTGTCCGGAGAGCGGAGTCCAGACTTTACCTCAAGACAGGTTATCGGGCAGAGAAATCTAACTACGCTAGATCCTATAAACAGATATTATGCGATGGGTGGCGACCGTCATCTTGCTACTAAAGTTACGTTTACTCCCTTAGAATCAGACAACGCATATAGTAACTTAGCGCTGTCTCCTGAAAAACCAACATCAGTTAACGTTAACTTTAATATTGGCGGCTATACTCGGGAAGGGTCTAGAACAATTGTCAGGGGCATATCAGAGGAGGATAAAAGCGATATTATCGCTGCTCGTGCTGGTAGGACAAGAGAAAAAAATCCTAACCTGCCATTCTCTGAAGATAAGTATAGGGGTTATGTTTTTCCTGCTGGGTACCCAAGTCCCACTGCGGGCGAACAAAAATTTAATTTTTATAATGAAATAAACAACTTAGCAAGTCAGGGTTTCCCAGAGATATTTGAAACCTTTGATCAAGTGGCAGATTTTTTCCCAAGAAAACCAGGGTATCAGCCCAGTAATCTTACAAAGACTATTGGCGGGCCACCAAACGTAGTTAGAGATAATCGTGGCACCCAAAGATTATGGCAACCTAGTCCGAGAATGAGAAGAATTCTTCGTGTTTTAGATTACGATGACTTTGATGAATTTTCAGAAGATCATAGAATGTTCATACCTGAAAATTTTTCAAACGCATATTATAGTAATAGGCATATTCCAAGTAATCTTAGATCGTCGCCTTATAATGGCTACAACAATTCTATTCATGCTGTTTTGTTAAGGATAAGATCCGAGTATAGTCTTGATAAAGCTTTAGAGGCAGCTAACGCTGCTTTGACAAGACAAGAAAGAATTATTTTGGCTCGTCAAGCAGAGCCGGTTGTTTTTGAATTTTATGATTTTGAAACCAGGACTAGTTTTGTTCGAGATCCTTTTACCACTGTGTTGAATGAAGTGCCTTCTACTAGGACTCAATTAAGCAGAGAAGCTAACGTGGCTCGACCCGCAAAAATAGAAGGTGTTTACAACTACCCCTTGCCAGGATACGAAGACTCAATAAACAACAGGGCCATACCAGAATCGGCATTGCCAAACCTTTATGTTTATCAGTTAGCCGCTGGCTCTGATCCTATAAGTGGACTATCTGGTCGAGGCTGGGACTCCTCACCTCAGGGCGATGAAGTTAGAAGAGGGTATGACGGGTTAGTTAGATTAAATGAATTTATAACCGGCACATTGCCTAGACTTCGGGCACAACAAGCAGGGGGAGAAGACAGAGGTATATCTGATTATCTCATACAATATGGACGTGCAACAAGAAATTCAAATGTGGTTATAGATCTGACTTCCTCCATTGCAAGAAGGTATTATAATCAAACTACTGATGCAACTTCTATGAACTTATTTGAAGAGTTTAACGCATACAAGGAACAATTTCCACTGTATGCTGAAATTTCAATTCCCATGGTTGAGCAGGGTAGTTTAAATGGACTTCTTAATGAAACGCTCGGCGCTACCTCAATGGTTAACTCAATAATTAATGCGACTGTTAATGAGACAGAACCCTTCTCGTTTACAACATATGGCGCTATTGCCCCTCAGGGTGTTAGTCAGTTAGGTCCGGATCAGTTTGATTCAAGAGAAAGAGAAATAGCTATTGTTGAAACAAGACAACCTGCTAAAGTATATGAATTTAGTGATTGGTTTAGAGAAACTAGAGCGGCCCTAAATTCAGGCGAATTATCAGAACTCAGTTTAAATGGACCCTGGCGAGAGCGCAATGGTGGGCAGGCAGCGATTGGTGCCTGGGCTAGCCAAGTTAATAGTTTGGTAAGAACTCAATCCCGTCAAAGAGCAGTAAAGTACAAAGAGCTATTAGAGGGAAGAAAAACTTTATCTGAATCCGAAACCATAATGTACAAGCTAGTAAAATATAGTTCCCGTGGTCCTGATCATAACTCAGGTAGGCGAAGGGTTTTGCAAAATTATTACTTTGCAAACACCAATGAAATTGACTTGCTAAATTTTGTTGATACACAAGTAAAATCAAACAAATTCTATCAGTATGAATTATATGCTTATGATGTCGTGTATGGTTCAAAATTTCTTTTTCGAACAAGGTTTGCTGCGTTCCCTAGTTTTAATGATGAGTTGATAACTAGGAGGGGAAATTCAGGCGGAACTTTGGGGTTTTATTCTTTCAATGTAGACACTCAACCTAACGTTAAAATAGTTGAGTATCCTCTTATGATAGGTAACTGGAGACGACGCCTTGGTACCGGAGGTCGTTTAGGCGGCTTTGCTGTCCCAGCGGTGGCAACTAGGCCGGATTTAGTTGTCGGCGGCGTATCTTATCCGATTGTTAAGATTATTCCCTATCCGCCATTGACGCCAGAGGCTAGCATATTCTCATATCAAAATACTAGCAACAAGATACTAATAAATATTTCGCCATCCGTTGGTGAATATATTGGACAGAATGCACTGCCATATATTCACTTTGACCAGGAAGAAAAAGAATTTCTTGATGAAGTGTCAGCAAACCAGAGGGTACAGGATACAAATCAAAGGGCGCTTACTATAAGCTATAAAGAAAGTAGGCTACCAACTGAAATGTATATTTACAGAACGGACGAAATAAACACAAACGTAGCGACACATGAAGACCTATATAAGTCCTTTTCGGGTAAATTGATAAAACGGTTGAATCCTTTAGCTGAAGCTAGCTCAGAAAATTATGCTTTAGCGTATGATTTTATAGATGACATTGAGCCTAATAGAAAGTATTACTACACTTTTAGGTCTGCTTCTGGACAATATTTTTCTAACCCTACACCGATATATGAAGTGGAACTTAGGCTGGTTAATGGATTTTACTCTCCAATAATAAAAGAGTTTACCCCGACTATATCCACAGCAAAAACACCAACAAAAAAGATGAATAGGTTTATAGAAATAAAGGGTGCTGATATCCAGACGCTTCCTTTTGCTGAAGTCAGTCAGAATAGCGGTTTTGTAGATTCAAGGACTGGACTTTTTTCTTCGGAGAAGAGCCTTGTTCAGCAAACAGGTGTTAATGGTATCACGGGGAATAAATTCATTGTTAGGTTAACATCTCGTGATACAGGACGTAAAGTTAATATTGTTGTTAACTTCACAAGCACCGAAAAAAGGTAAAAGGAACAAAAAGGTAAAAACAATACTACTTATTAAGAACTTCGACGTTCAATAGTAATAGTTATTCATATGAGGGAGCCAAAATGGCATTTTTAGATAACAGTGGTGATATCATTTTAGATGCGGTTTTAACTGATACAGGTAGAAAAAGACTGGCAGCAGGTGACGGAAGTTTCCGCATCGCAAAATTTGCTGTTGGTGATGACGAGATAGATTATACTCTTTATAGAAATAGCAACGCTGCTGAAGGCATACACCCAAGTGGCTCTGCATATTATGACATTAACATTCTCCAAACACCTGTACTGGAGGCCTTCACAAACAACACTTCAATAATGAACCATAAACTTGTTTCATATGTTCGAGATGACTTGCTTTACTTGCCTGTTATTAAAAACAATGATACAGTATCGCAAACCGTTGACAAAAATACAGCAGCACTCACCGACATACCTGTGGGTGGATATTTGGTGACTACTGATTATACAACATCAGACCCAGACACTTTTGCTGGCTCAACTGCTACGTCACCGTTCAGAACATTTATTGGCGTCATTCGTGGTAATCGCAGTTTTGCAACAGCCGGACAATTTATTTGTCTTGACCAAGGAATTGATAACACAGATCTATCGGTTCAGAAATTAGACAATGCTGATGCGCTCAGGGAAACACAATACCTTGTAGAGATGGATAACAGACTAGGACAAATATTATCACTTGATGGTAATACAGTCGCTCGACCGTCTTTCATAGATGACGATAACATAGCAAGTTATTACTTTTCGTTAAATTCCAACGCACAGTATTTTGCGGCCCCTGATGGCAACGCACCTGGGGTAGCTGAATTTAACAGATCAACAAATGAGAACTCACCGGCTGATACCTTCTCGGTGATCGGCGACACAAACGGCGGGCGTTACGGCACAAGATTTGCTTTCCGTCTTTTGGCGGCAGAAAACCTTCAAACCAGTAATGTTCTGTTCGACAAGTTAGGTGGCAACACCGCAGCGGACTACGTTAGTAGTGGGAACGTTTTCAGGTTCATCGACTCAACAATTAGGATCACCGGGTTTACGACTGGATATAGAGTTGATATTCCCGTAAGATTCGTTAAGAAAACATAATAAGGGTTAAATAAAAATAATGGCAACTTCTTTTAAAACACTACAAGCTTCTGATATACAAGCATCAAGAACAAAGCTCCATGAGGCAATTCCGATTACTGGGACAATAGTTTCAGGCACTTACTTGGTTGCTAACGCATCAACTAACGTAAAGAATTTTAGCCACGGCATGTTTCAAAGCGTTTTTGATTATCCCTTTTTAAGTTCTTCTGCAAATCATATTTTTGACATTACGGTTGGACTAAGTGCTAATTCATCTCTCTCGGCATCAACCAATGTTCAAGGTAAGCAAAAGCTACAATTATACAATCAGATGGCCCAAGTCCTAGTCGGACATGATGCCACTGGAAGCATTAGAGAATTTGATAAGGATGGTGATTTAACTTCCGGAGAGAAGTTTCATGATGCTTTATTCTTCAACTTTTCTAGACTTCTTGTTAAGGATGAAATACAAAAAGGCACATTCCGTATGGAATTTAGTGTTGATCCGACCGGTGCATATGACCAAGTAGCTAGAACTACCCGTGTTATTAAGATCGAAGACCAGAGTGGGTCTAACTCGTTCAAGACAAATTCACCAGCAGGTGAATATGGTATTCTTTTTGTTACCTCATCAACT